>ERZ826242.21-NODE-21-length-291244-cov-13.530037_pt1 | contig 291244 bp, 261 predicted proteins | sample MGYA00519871_ERZ826242 | MGnify/ENA primary metagenome ERZ826242 (study PRJEB31778, sample SAMEA3449226) | human gut metagenome | biome: human gut; feature: human-associated habitat; material: faeces | place: United Kingdom | collected 2010/2012 ... | reverse complement strand
CTCTTCGGTTTATCGATCGACGGCAGCGGAATTTTCTTTCTTTTTACCGATAATGCCGCTGCCGGCGGGGCAGCCCCGCCTCACACGAAACCGTAATCTTTCCGAAAAAGTAAATCTACAGATCTTTTGCAGACAGGACCTGATCGTTCATCGCATTGCCTGGAGGAACGATCGGGAACACATCTTCTCCGGTATCGATATCGCAGACGATGAGATTTCCCCTGCCGCTGTCTGCCGCTTCTTTGAGGGCCGTTTTCAGCCCGTCCAGAGTATCGGCGCGGTAGCCTCCCAGTCCGAAAGCCCCCGCCAGTTTCACATAATCGATGACATCCGGAAGCGTCGTAGCGGAATATCTCTTTTCAAAGAAGAGCTTCTGCCACTGACGTACCATGCCCAATACATTATTTTTAAACAGAATCGTGATGATCGGCAGTTTGTTCGCCGCTACCGTCGCCATTTCATTGCAGTTCATGCGGAAACTTCCGTCGCCGGAGATATGAATCACCCGGGCGTCCGGATTTCCCATCTGCGCGCCGATAGCCGCTCCCAGGCCGAATCCCATGGTACCCAGACCGCCGGAAGTGATATTGGTGCGCGGCTTCGTAAACGGCCATTCCTGAGCTGTCCACATCTGATGCTGTCCCACATCGGTAGCCACGATCACGTCATCGCCCAGCACCTCGTGAATCACTTTAAAGATATTCTGTGGCACAAAAGCGTCCTCAGAGATCGCCTTCGGAACACGGAAGGAATCGATCTTCTCCAGCCATACAGGATTTTTCTTCTTCTCCGTCTTTTCCAGAAGCCTGCTGAGAATCTCTCGCATATCCCCGATGAGACTGAGATCGACGACGACATTTTTGTCGATTTCCGACTCGTCGATATCGATCTGAGCGATGACCGCATTCTTTGCAAAATGATTGACATCACCTGTCACACGGTCGCTGAATCTGGCGCCGATAGTGATCAGAAGGTCGCTGTTGTGCACCGCCTGATTTGCTTCCGTCTGTCCGTGCATTCCCACCATCCCCAGTGAGAGAGGGTGCTTTCTGGAAATCGCGCCCAGATTCATAAGAGTGGAAACTACCGGAATATCCGCTTTCTCCGCCAGTTCCGTCAGCTGAACGGAAGCTTCCGCGGTGATGACACCGCCGCCGGCATAAATCAGCGGGCGTTCCGCACGATTGATGAGTTCCGCCAGACGATCCAGATCCTCATCAAGGTACTTTTTCACGACTGCGTCTTTTTCTGCCGCAGGGAGAGCCTCATATTCGTAAAGCTGTCCCATGATATCCTTCGGTACATCCACGAGAACCGGACCCGGACGTCCGCTTTTCGCGATGCGGAATGCTTCCCTGATATCGTCTGCAAGCTCGCTGATATCATTTACAAAGAAATTATGCTTCGTGATCGGCAGAGTGATTCCGTAAATATCGACTTCCTGAAAAGAGTCTCTGCCGATGAGAGCCAGCGGTACCTGCCCTGTAATGACCACCATAGGCACCGAGTCCATAAACGCTGTGGCGATGCCTGTAACGGTATTGGTAGCCCCCGGACCGCTGGTGGCAAAAGCTACGCCCACCTTTCCCGTAGAGCGGGCGTAGCCGTCCGCAGCATGTGTGGCGCCCTGTTCATGGCTGGTGAGAACGTGATGAATATCGTCGCTGTAGTCATATAATGCGTCGTACAGCGGCATAATCTGACCTCCGGGATATCCGAAAACAGTATCCGCGCCCTGCTCTTTCAGACATTCTAATATTATATTTGAACCTTTTATTTTCATATTTCTTACTCTACAATCTGTCTGCAATGCTGAAATAACTTCCGTATTTGAAACGGGCAGCGCATTTTCATGCGCTGCCGTAAAGATCCCGTTATTCCGATCTATTCAGAAGCTCCGCGCCTTTATTTATCGTCGCTCCAGGAATACATCTTTCTGAGTTCTTTGCCCACTTCTTCCAGCTGATGAGCTGCCTTCAGCTTTCTCGTAGCGTTGAAGTGCTGTCTTCCGACCTTGTTTTCCATGATCCAGTTTCTCGCAAAAGTACCGTCCTGAATTTCTTCGAGAACTTTCTTCATCTCCTTCTTCGTTTCTTCTGTGATCATTCTCTTGCCGATCTCGTAATCGCCGAATTCCGCAGTGTCGGAGATAGAATGTCTCATCTCGGAGAAGCCTCCGTGATAGATCAGATCCACGATCAGCTTCATCTCATGAATACATTCGAAATAAGCGTTTCTCGGATCATAACCCGCCTCCACGAGAGTTTCAAAACCCGCCTGCATAAGAGCGGTTACGCCGCCGCAGAGTACGCACTGTTCGCCGAAGAGGTCCGTCTCCGTCTCCGTCTGGAATGTAGTTTCGAGAATCGCAGCTCTCGCGCCGCCGATGCCGGCGCCGTAAGCCAGCGCCTTTTCGAGAGCTCTGCCGGAAGCGTCCTGATGAATCGCCACCAGACAAGGCACGCCCTTGCCTTCCACATATTCACTTCTGACGGTATGACCAGGTCCTTTCGGAGCGATCATCGCAACGTCGATGTTTGCAGGAGGAATGATCTGCTGAAAGTGGATATTGAAGCCGTGAGCGAACATGAGCATGTCGCCGTCCTTCAGATTTGGTTTGATGCTTTCGTTATATATATCAGCCTGTTTCTCGTCAGGTGTGAGAATCATGATAATATCTGCAGCGGCTGCAGCTTCCGCAGCGGTAGCCACCTTCAGGCCTGCTTCTTCCGCCGTCTTCCAGGACTTGCTGCCTTCGTACAGACCGACGATCACGTTTACGCCGCTTTCCTTCAAGTTCAGCGCATGAGCATGTCCCTGGCTGCCGTAGCCGATAATCGCAACCGTTTTTCCATCTAATACGGAAAGATTACAGTCGCTCTGATAATAGATATTTGCCATTTTTTATTCCTCCTTTTAATTTGAAATTCTTATCAAAATCAATACCAATGTACTTGATATCCACTTTACCAAGGCACTTGATATTCACCTTTTATCTTACTATTCGAATCTGGCGAAGTCAACGCATTTTCAGTCTTTTCAGCGTTTTTGCCAGAAATAATAGTCCCGATTCAGATAATCGCACCGGTCTCCCTGAAAAATATCCTCCGCCTCCATGATCTCGTCGATGATATCACGTATCCTCCACCAGCTCATGCCCCAGTTGCAAAAGACGGTATTCTCCTCCGGCGCCCGGCTGACCAGCCGCTGCACACAGATCTCGGGAGAGAGAAAGCGGAGAAAACGGACGACTCTCTCAGCATATTCTCTCGGACCGATGAGCTGAAACTCACCGTCTTCGTACTGACGGCAAAGTTCCGTGTCTCTCTCGATATACAGAGAATGCAGCTTGACTTGCTCCACTTTCAGGGAGGTAAGTATTTTGGCCGCCTCCTCCGCATCCTCGCCGTCATCCCAGGGCAGATTGAGAATCAAATGCGCGCAGACTTCAAAACCGCGGCTGTGGCAGCGCAGAACACCGTCGATAAATTCCGCCAGAGAATGTCCCCGGTTGATTTTTTTCAGCGTTTTGTGCCGGATGCTCTGAAGCCCCAGTTCGATAACAGCGGGCTTTTCGAAATCACCGCAGATTTTCGCAACGGCGTCCAGATACCTGTCGGATATACAGTCCGGCCGGGTGGAAATACAGACCTCGGCAATCTCCGGTATGGTGAGAGCCTCTCTCAGACAGTCCGACAGATCTTCGACAGGGAGAAATGTATTCGTAAAGTTCTGAAAATATGCGCAAAAAGTATCCGCCCCATAACGTTTTCCGATGTATTCCATATTTGCGCGCAGCTGCTCCGTCACGGAAAGCGCGGCGGAAAGATTTTCAAATCCGGCGCCCGCAGCGCCGCAAAACGTACATCCCCGCCCGTCCAGCCGATTGGGACAGGAAACCGTTAGACTGACCGGCAGCTTATATACTTTTCGTCCATATCTGCGTTTCATGTATTCTGAATAAGACAGATATCTCATATGCGTGGCCTCTTTTCCCGGAAAAACCGCCCGTCTGCCGGCGGAAAAACACTTTTCCGAAAGATCTGTTCAGATCCGGATGCGCATCCATCCGGAAAAACACTCAGAATCGCGCCGTCTTTCGGAGAAAGGATTTCTCTGCAGCAACCGAGAATTCCGGCAAAAAACAAAAGAGGGATCTCCGGCATCACACACCGTCGTTCCCCCTCCTTGATGCAATTTTTCCGAATATTACTTATGTACCGAAAGTTATTTGTTTAAAATTTCGTACTGTCTCACGCTGGCATCCAGTTCTTCCAGATCCGCACTGAGGCTTACGACGAACTCGATACCGGACTTATCCGAAATCACCTGAAGTCTTCTGAGGAATTCAGGAAGATCGCGGACAGCGATATCGGCATGCTTGAGGATGCTGTCGATAAAGATCACTTCGATATCGTGGTTGGAACTCATGATACCATAGATAAATCCGATATATTCGTCTATATTATTGACATATTCATAATCATCCATCACGATCATTCTAATGTTGATATCGAGGTCGTGCTTCAGTCTGTCGTCTTTAATGATGAATACAACGCTGCCGTCTTTCTCTGCGATGTCGCGGTTGGCCATTTCCACCATCATTTTCGTCTTGCCGGTGCCTTTGTGACCCACTAAAAGTTTAATCATTGTATCTATTCTCCCTTCGATGAAATTTTGTCTTTCATGAATCAATTATACTATCTGAGCCGAAAAAGAACAACCGCTATCAGCAAGAAAAATCGTTGTTTTACTAATTTTTTAGTTCTACAATGTAAATATTACCAATCCTGCGGATTTAACGAATTTATTTCGGCGGCGTATCTTTTTTCGCCGCCAGCCTCAGCTGGCCGCAGGCCGCGCTGATATCGGAACCCAGCTCGCGGCGTACGGTAACTTCGATACCTTTGTCTTTCAGCGCAGAAGCGAACAGCTGCGCACGCTGCCGCGCGGAACCTCGATACTGTTTTTCCGACACGTCGTTGAGGGGGATCAGATTGACGTGACAGAGCATTCCTTTCAGCAGAGAAACCAGTCTCCGGGCGTCTTCGAGACTGTCGTTGACTCCGGAAATCAGTGCGTATTCGAAGGTGATTCTGCGGTGTGTCCGCTCCGCTGTGCGGCGGCAGACCTCCATCAGCCGTCGCATATCGTAGCCTGCCGCCACCGGCATGAGTTTTCTGCGCGTCTCGTCGTCCGCAGCGTGAAGGGAGACCGCCAGATTGACCTGAGGCATGTCCTCTGCAAACCGCTGAATTTTCGAAAGAAGGCCGCAGGTTGAAACCGTTATATTGCGCAGACCGATGTTCAGTCCGTTTTCATCGTGAAGAATCCGGATAGCTCTGAGCAGTTCATCATAATTGTCAAAAGGTTCTCCCGTTCCCATGACGACGATATGGCCGATCCTCTCACCGGTATCCCTGCTCATGGCCGCTACCTGATCGGCGATTTCTCCCGCCGTCAGATTGCGCTCCAGTCCGCTGATTCCCGACGCGCAGAAAGCGCATCCCATCCGGCAACCGGCCTGGGAGGAAATACACGCGGTATTTCCGTACCTGTACTTCATAAAGACGCTCTCGATGGCAGAACCGCCTTCTACTTCAAATAGGTATTTCCGCGTCCCGTCTTTTCGGGACTCTTGTTTTTTGAGAAGACGTACCGAATCGATAACCGCGGTTTCTTTCAGTCTGTCTCGGAGCTTTGACGAAAGCTCCGTCATTTCGTCGAAGGATGCGGCTCCGCCGTAGATCCTCCGAAAGACCTGCAGAGCCCGGAACTTTTTTTCCCCGAGATGCAGAAACCAATCCTGCATCTCAGGGAGAGTCATATTTTTCAGATGTGTTTTTTCTGTTTCCATGACACGCGCTTATGCCTTTTCCACAGCGATACCCGTGATATGGCCGTTGAGCTTAAATTCTTCCAGAGAGTCTGCCGTATAATTCAGCTGCAGCGCCAGAGTTTCTTTCATTATATAATCTCTGTGCTCTTCAAATGCATCCCTGGATTCTTCATCGCAGTTTACATGGATATGGATATTATCCATCATCTCCAGATTTTTCTGCTTTCTCATCTGCTGAACCTTGGAGATCAGCTCTCTGGCCAGGCCTTCGGAGACCAGCTCCGGCGTCAGCTGCGTTCCCAGGATGACGAACACGCCGCGGTCTGTTCCCACAGCAAAACCCTCTTTGGCCGTCACTCTGACCTCGATCAGATCCCCCGGGATTTCGGTATCCTCACCGCCCAGATTTAAGACGATCTTATCTTCTTCACCCAGTCTGGCGATGACTTGTTTAGCGTCGGCAACGGCGAGAGCCTTTCCGAACTCTTTTACCTTTCCGCCTAGCACAGGACCCGCTTTCCGGAAGTCCGGCTTCAGAGAATAATTCATATAAGTGTCCATATTCTTTTCGAATACTACAGCCTTGACGTTGAGCTCTTCCATGATCAGCTGAACCATGTCGCCGATCTGCTCTTCGTATCTGCTGTCCACCAGAATCTCGGACAGCGGCTGTCTCACCTTGATCTTCTCTTTTTCTCTCTCTCCTCTTCCCAGAGTTACGATCGTTCTCACCAGCTCCATCTTTTCTTCCAGATCGGTATCGATAAGGGCTTCCTCCGCCTTCGGGAAGAAAGCGAGATGCACAGATTCTTCACCGGTGAGCTTCGTATACATTTCGTCGGCGATAAACGGAGCGAACGGCGCGGAGAGCAGAGCGGCGCCCCGGAGCATTTCATAGGTCGTCAGCAGAACCGCTTTTTTGTCCTCTGTCATCTCTTCCGCGTAGAATCTTCTTCTCGCTCTTCTGATATACCAGTTGGACAGATCCTCTGCCACGAATTCCGTAATCTTCTTCACCGCTTTCATGTGCTCGTAATTGTCCATCGCCGCGGTGACGTCTCTCACCAGAGCGTTAAACCGGGAAAGAATCCAGCGATCCAGCTCCGGACGCTCTTTCGGAGCGATCTGAAGATCCGCGATATCCACATCGTCCGTATTGGAATAGAGCACAAAGAAATTGTATACATTTCTCAGTGTTCCGAAATATTTGCTCTGAATCTCCTGAACGCCTTCCTCGTCGAACTTGGTCGGAGACCAGGCCGGAGATGTATACAGAAGATACCATCTTGCCACGTCGGCGCCGTACTTGTCGAAGAGAGCAAAAGGATCCACCGTATTGCCCTTGGACTTTGACATCTTCTTTCCCTCTTTGTCGAGAATCAGATCGTTTACCAGGACATTTTTATACGGCGCTTTTCCCATGATGAAAGTGGAAATCGCCAGAAGGGAGTAGAACCATCCTCTGGTCTGGTCGATGCCCTCGCAGATGAAGTCCGCAGGGAAGCATTCATCGAAATTCTCTTTGTTTTCAAAAGGATAGTGCTGCTGAGCAAATGGCATAGATCCGCTGTCAAACCAGCAGTCCATGACTTCCGGGATTCTCGTCATCGGCTTGCCGCAGTGCGGACAGGTGAGGTGAACGTCATCCACATACGGCCGATGAAGTTCGATGCTCGTATCGATGTCTTCCTGAGCCTTCTCCACTAATTCCTCGCGGGAACCGATGCATTCCAGATGTCCGCATTCACATCTCCACACCGGAATCGGCGTACCCCAGTATCTGTTTCTGGAAACCGCCCAGTCTTTTACATCGGCGATCCAGTTTCCGAATCTTCCTTCTCCCACGAAAGGCGGCTGCCAGTTGACGGTGTTATTATTTTCCACTAACTGATCTCTCAGTTTTGTCATCTCGATATACCAGCTCGGCTTCGCATAATAAATCAGCGGCGTTCCGCATCTCCAGCAGTGAGGATAATTATGAGCTATTTTTTCCTTGGAAAAGAGCTTCTTTTCCGCCGCCAGATATTTGATGATATCTATGTCGAGGCCGTCTTCCATGACAAACCGGCCCTCCCATGGGGTTTCGGTGTATTTTCCGTCTTCACCCACCGGATTCAGTACCGGCAGATCGTATCTGCGTCCCGTCTGATAGTCGTCTTCACCGAACGCCGGCGCCGTGTGGACAATACCCGTACCGTCCACCGTGGTGACGTAATCGCCCAGGGTCACGAAAAAGGCTTTCTTATCCGTGGACAGAAACGGCATCAGCTGTTCGTATTCCTGATATTCCAGCTCCGCTCCCTTCATCTCCTGAAGTACGGTATACTGACCTTCGCCCAGATGCTTATCCGCCAGATCTTTCGCCAGATAGAAGATCTCACCGTCTTTTTCGGCTTTGATATAATCGATTTCCGGCCCCACTGTCAGAGCGGCATTGGCTGCCAGCGTCCACGGTGTGGTGGTCCAGGCCAGGAAATATTCGTTGTCCGCGCCCTTTTTCTTAAACTTCGCCGTCAGCGTATTGGACTTGATTTCCTTATAACCCTGCGCCACTTCATGGGAAGCCAGGCCCGTGCCGCAGCGCGGACAGTACGGCAGGATCTTATGGCCTTCATAGAGAAGCCCTTCGTCGAAAAACTTTTTGAGAATCCACCAGCCGGTCTCGATGAAATTATTGTCCAGCGTGATATACGGATTGTCCAGATCCACCATATATCCCATGCGCTTTGTCATATTTCTCCACATGCCCTCGTATTCGAAGACGGATTCCCGGCATTTTTCGTTGAACTCTTTGATTCCGTACTTTTCGATATCCTGCTTGCCGCTCATATTGAGCTTTTTTTCAACTTCGATTTCCACCGGGAGACCGTGGGTATCCCAGCCGGCCTTTCTTTTCACCTTGTATCCCTGCATCGTCTTGTAGCGGCAGACAGAATCCTTCAGCGTTCTGGCGATCACATGATGAATTCCCGGCTTTCCGTTGGCCGTCGGCGGTCCTTCATAGAAGACGAAAGACGGCCGGCCTTCTCTTTCACTCACACATCTGCTCAGAAGATCTTCCTGTTCCCACCGGTCAGCCTGTGCGTTCTGCACCTCGCTGATGGGCTTGTCCGATAAATTTTCAAACATTTATTTCCATTCCTTTCTGTAAATTAGATACACTATCGACGATTGCATCAAAAAAATCCGCCGAAAACGATTCCCTCCTCAGAGAGACCTCCCGGCAACCTGCGTGATCCCGCAGGACACACAGGCGGTGAAATAAAAAAGTCCCCGCATCCGAAGATGCAGGGACGACAATGAACTCGATTACCGCGGTACCACCCTGATAGCATTCTCTTTACGCGCCGTCTGACCGAAACCGAAACGCGACTGCAGACGGATCTTTCAATATACCGATCCGCAACCGATCCCAAAGACCGGAAAATGCCTCTCATTTTCCGCGTAACGTGCGGCGGCGGACCCGCTTACTGAGAACTGCGGCAACCCGGAATTCTTCTTCTCTCACCATTTCCCGAAAGAAGATGAGAAAAGCTTCCGATCCCACAGCCCGTTGGGCCGGTCAGCTCAGGAGTGATCTTCGCATACGCCTCATCCGCGGGCTCCCACCTGTCCCCGCTTCTCTGCAGAATGGACAGCGCAGCTACTGTCTCCGTCAGTGCTTTTCGCTTATCGATTTGTCTGTCATGGAAGAATCCTGCAGGATTCTTCCGATGTAGCTTTTATTTTAACCGAACGGCGGGGAATGTCAACCGAAAACACACAGAATTCTTCTTTTTTCTGAATTTCATGCGCTTCACTGACACTGCAGACCTATTTTCTGACTCGCTATCCCATCAGATCATCCAGATAATCTCCTACCGCGTCGTGGAACTCGTCATCCGACAGTCTTCCATCACCGTCATGGTCATTTTGCGAATAATACTTATCGTTCGGATCGTACTTCATACCGCCTTTACTGCTGTAACTCTTTTTCGATTTGTAAGAAGAAGAACTCCTAACCGTTTCTGTCTCCCTGGAGGAATCCACCGATTCCACTGCGGTGTCAGACAGATCAATCCAATTGAAACCACCATACTCTCCGATATAGTGATGTTCAGTCTTTTCAGAAGGAGGATTTTCATAACCTTTATTCATTTCTGTGATGATTTCCTCTGCCGCTGCTCTCACCTTCTCCCAGTCTGCCTCAGCTTCCATCTCTTCCTCTCTGCTCTCAATGTCCTTCTTCTTTTCCGCAGTCAAATCATCCAGATCGCTTTTCAGCTTGTCGATTTTCGTCTGACTTTCTTTCAGAAGTTTTTCATAACCCTCTAAACCGCTGTTGATACTCTCATACTTGACTTCATTCTTCACGTATTCCATATCTTTCTTGTAGCTGTCGTCCGAGTATTTTTCTTTCACAGCGTCGGCAACCTTCTGATAATCGGAGAATTCCGCTGCATGCTGATTCTGATAGTCTTCTTTCGCCACCAGATTAGACGCATAGACACAGCGTTCTTTATAATAATTTTCTCGATACGACGCCTCGGCATCATGAATGCTCTCATAGATCTCTGAAAGGCCGCTGTCATTCAGCTTCTGTCTCTCGCGGAGATCTTCGATGGCATAAGTATACTGCTGTACCTGAAAAAGCTGATCTTCATAAGCTTTCAGTTCCCCATTGCGCATCATCAGTTTCAGGTACCGATTATCATCCTTATATTCGTCCCCGGCATCTTTCTTTATCGCATCCACCGCACTCTTATTCGCGTCGAGAATACTCTGTGCCGCAGCGGCTTTGCCTACGGCGTTATTCCGGCAGACAGCCTGCGCCAGAAGCAGTTCTCTGACCTCCAGATCATCGGCGCTGATCTCATCCTGCTGTTTCATTTTTTCCGCGCGTTTCGTACCGTCGGCTTCTTCTGCTGCTTTGATCATCTTTTCCAGATAATCCGCATAAAAATCGTACAGATCAAACTGCTGCTGATAGGAATTTGCAGCGATCTTGAGATAGTAATCTTTATTTTCTTCTAATGTTTCCGCTTTCTTCAGATCGCTTTTATACCCCTGATACGCAGCATATTCTACAGGATGCTGCGCCTGATAATCTTCTGTCTTAAGCAGCAGTTCCGCCAAAAGTGTACGAAGTTCTTCCGGAGTGCTGACTGCGCTGTAGTTTTTGCCGATTGCCGATGCGATATCTTTTGTTAGCTGAGCTGAAACAGTCACATTCTCCGATACCAATCCGGCAGCCGCCTCTGTCTTTTTCAAATCCGCAGAAGAATCGTCGGATACAGCGCTGCCTGTGTCACTGGACGCGGCATCCGAAGAACTGGAAGACGAAGTTTGCGAATCAGATGAAGAATCGGATTTTGCCGCAGCAGCGGCAATGCTGTCAAAATGTTTTTTCGCGTCTCCTTCAGCACTCACCAGATAGAGCTCCCCTCCGTCGCTGTTTTTTCCGTCACGATAGCCTCGATTTCACTGAGATCGATATTTTCCAGTTTCCCTGTCTTTTCTTCGATGATCTCCGCCAAAGTCTCCTCGCCTGACGGCACAGCAACTTTGACATCCGTAATGTGATTCAGAGAAGAATATTCAAAACTCTGCCCTGCGGCTTTCGCGTACTTCTCCATATTCTGCATCTCCTGCGATGATAAGCCACTCCCGCAGGCTGCCAGGCTGACCGCAAGAAGTCCGGTCAGTACGACGGCTAAAATACGTTTCCTTTTCAAATTGCAACCCTCCTATGCTCCTGTTCCGTAAAATAACAGCCTTTCCAAAACAAAACCGGGCCCTCCCATCGCATTACGAACGAGAAGATCCCGGTACATCTTTTGCATATCTGCAGATATATTTACCTCTCTGTGGCCTTTTCCACGGCATCGGCCAGTTCGTCCAGCCAACTGCCCTCAAAGAGTTCGATGAGACCTGCGTCCACACCGGCGGTCAGCTTCGGATCTACAGGAATTTTAGCCACATTGGAGATATGGAACTTCTCCGCGGTCTCTTCGATATGGCTTTCTCCGAATATACGGTGTCTGCTTCCGCAGTCAGGACATTCGAAATACGACATATTCTCCACCAGACCGAGAACCGGAATATTCATCAGTTCTGCCATTTTTACCGCCTTCTCTACGATCATGGACACCAGCTCCTGCGGAGAAGTTACCACCAGAATCCCCTTGACCGGAAGAGACTGAAACACGGTGAGAGGAACATCTCCCGTGCCGGGAGGCATATCGACAAACATATAATCCACATCTTTCCATACCACGTCTGTCCAGAACTGCTTCACCGCTCCGGCGATAACGGGGCCTCTCCATACCACAGGATCGGTATCGCTTTCCAAAAGCAGATTGACAGACATCAGCTGAATGCCGGTCTTCGTCTCTACCGGGAAGATATAATCTTCATTTCCCTGAGCTTTTTCCGTTACCTGAAAGGTCTTAGGTATCGACGGACCGGTAATATCCGCATCGAGGATAGCGGTACGGTACCCTCTCCGCTGCATGATCACCGACATCAGAGAAGTGACCAGGGATTTGCCTACGCCGCCTTTTCCGCTGACCACGGCAATGACATTTTTAACGTGAGACAGATCGTTCAATGGTTCGATCAGACTCTCCTGCGTTCTTTCGCCGCAGCTGCTGTCTGCGCAACCCGCGCAGTTGCTGTCACAAGATGTGCTCATTTTTTACCTCTTTTCTTTCCGCCGCCTTCTCTTTATCCGCGGCGCTGCTCTGTTTTCTGCTTCTTTGCACCACACGAAAAAAACGATTATGCCGCAGCATCCCTCGTTTTTCTGTACAGTACGCATACAGGTATCTCAGATGGAAAACGCTGCAGATTTCAGCGGTTCTCCTCTGACCTCTTCATTTATTCTGCACCGTTTATACAAAAAGCATGAAATCTCCGAAAATTATAACGCTGAATATAAACATATGTCAATAACATAACAAATCCGAGCTCATCAGCGGACAAACTGCCGTCTCATTTTTCTAATATTTTATAGCCTTTCAATCCTGCGCACCGCTTCAAACGCCAGCTCCGGGGAAAACCCCGCCGAAATTAGCCGGCGTGTCACTTTCGCCTTTGCCTTTTCCCGATGAGACCGGCGCGTCAGACGGTCGGAACGGATCTCCCCGTCGGTGGGTTCAAAATATTTGAGAGACGCAGATTCCTCAGTTTCGGAAAAAAGATCCGTCCTCCGCTGGATTTCCCCCTCATCGCTGACTTCAAACCGGTCCGACAAACCGCATACAGAAAGGGCTTTTTTAAGACAGAGAAGGAGTTCGTCCTCTTCCTCCATCAGTTCCTCTATCACGGTTTCGACGATTTCAGCAGAAATTTTCTTTTCCCGCAGTTTACCGACGATATAATTTCGTCCTTTCCCCGCCGCGATCTTGGACTGAGCGAAGACAGAAGCATATCTCCTGTCGTCCACCAGTCCGCATTCCTGCAGCGCTCTTACAGTCTCTTCCACATCCTCTGCGGAGTAGGATTTCTTTTTCAGACGGTCTCGCAGTTCACCCGCGCTCCGGTCCTGATAATCCAAAAGCCGCAGCGCGGCTTCTCTCACTTCATCCTGCACAGCTCTATCCTCCTGTCCCCCGTATCTCTTCTACGGCAGAGCACCGCATACAATTCCCCGGATAAATTCAAAGGCTGAAATTCCACCAGCGGATCCTCACAAATTCCATCTGATTTTTCCCGGTTCTGCTCCTGTGTCAGACACAGCGACACCATAAACTCGGACATGCCTCCTGCCAGTCCCGCGCCGGTATATTTCAGATACGCCTCTTTACGCACCCAGATTTTCAGGAACCGGCTTTCTTTTTCCGCATCTGCGTTTCGTTCCGTTCCGCCGGAACTTCTATTTTCTGAAAAGTCCCGTATCTGAGTGTTTCCTTTCCCGGACGCTAAACTGACAAAACGGGCTTCTTCCGGACGGAAAAAGCGACGGGAAAGAGTATCCGGCTTTCGTACGCTTCTCCTGCGCAGCTCCGCATCGATTCCGAAAGGACCGTCTTCCGCTCTGCCCACGGCGCAGATCCACCAGTCCCCTGTATGGGTGACGGAAAAATCGAGTTCCGGCGCACCGGCAGCCCGGGGTTTTCCCGACGCATCCCGCAGAATATTCAGCTTCCGCCGCTTTGAAAAATCTCCGAGATACAGACAAAGCGCCCGGAGGAGTCTGTCCTCACTGGAAACGCCGTCTTTCTCACATGTATAATATATTTTCATCCTGAAACTTCGTCAGCAGCAGCCGAAAGGGTTGAAACACGGACAGAGAACGCTGAAGCAGACAAAATCGGAACAGCAGCCTCCCATGCCCCGCTGCCCCCCGTAGTTCTCGCTCATACTGTCATAGCGATAAGTTCCGTAGCTCAGCTGCTGTACGAGATTCCGGTAAGCGGAATTGGACGGATCCATAGACGCCGCCGTCTTCGCCTGCTCCGCGGCTGCATAATTATTGCCGATGCCCGCATTGGCCACTGCGCTGAGATAATACCACTCCGCCGTTCTCTGAGAAATGCTCGACAGAACATTGAGAGCTTCCCGGAAGTGACGGGTATTGATATAGTTCGCTGCCGCCTGCATGCGCAGGGAATACTCATCCGATCCTCCCGGCGCCGCTGTCCGCCCCGCCTTATAACCGCCAAAACCGGTTCCGTATCCTCCGAATCCCGCCCCGGAGCCTCCATTTTTACGCTCCTCCATAATCTGATCATAGGCCTGCTGCACTTCGGTAAACTTGGCTGCCGCCTCTTCCGCATTCGGTTTATTGATATTGGCATCGGGATGATATTTTCTGCAGAGGGCCCGGTAGGCCTTCTTCACTTCATCATCGGAAGCGTTTCTCGAAATTCCCAGTATCATATACGGGTCAGACATTTTCTCTATTCCTATCCTTTCTCTTTTGCAGGGCGATCTCAAATTTCGACCATACCCCCGCGTAAATTATATTTCGCAATATCTCCGTGTGATCTTCCACCGGCAGCCGTTCAAATGCTTCGGCGCACGCTGATATCATCATCTTCAGCACAGCGCCGCACCGCTGATCAAAATCCGGCCGGCCGTAGATTTCAGAAAAGGGATTGAAGTTTCCCTTTTTCATATCTTCTTCGATATCATCGTAAGCATCCAGAAGGTAGATAAATTTCCCCAGATAAAAACCCGTCCGGCGCAGCGTTTCTTCCCAGACATCGTTCCGATATGCGAAGATTTCCGCCAGAAGTTCTCCGAAAATTCCCGCCGCCTGATCGAGACTGACCGCCGTATCTTTTGCAGAACATTCCTCAGCGGAAAGACGATCCAGACAGATCCTGACCGCTTCTGCCTTCTCCGGATATTTTCGCCTTACTTTACTCACTTTGCCTGAGAGAAACAGTGCGGAAAGTCCGCGGAAAAACTTTCTCTCGTCCCGCCAGTCGTCCAGGCATTTATAGTAAAAGAGCAGCAGATTCATATCTGCCGCATACTCGGTAAATTCATTCCTGCGCTCTGTGTGCTTTCGAAACGGATGGACGAAGCAGCGCCGCTCCTGCCGCACCTCTTCTTCCGTATCGTACAGACCGGTGAGCAGAATAACCAAAAAAGCCATGTCATAGTTCAGCGTCATCCTTGCCGAAAAACCGTACCCGCTGTTTAAACTGCGGCACAGACCGCAGTAATAGGAACGGTACATATCATAATCTTTAAATCTGATCTCCGGTTTGTTTATCGTAACATATCCGAACATAGCCTTCCCTCTGCGGACCGCCGCCCCAGAAATCGAAGCGGGGTCCGGTAAGTTATCGCGATTTGGGTGAGAACGGTTTTCGCAGAGCGTCGAAAGACATCTCCATCCCCGTTTTCAGCGAGAGAAGTTCTCTTTCACTGAAACCGGAAAGCCTCTGCCTATATTAAATCAGTCCGTCGATATCGTCGTCGACGTACTCATAAATCTTTACACCGTCATCATCATAATGCATTCTGACTTTGCCGTTATGATAGAGAAAAACCATATGCGCGTCCGCTTCCCCTGTAGCGAACCACTTCTGCGAAGGAGGAAACCCCTCCCAGTTTTTCGCATCGATCTTCCATGTCATATTAGCTGCCGCATCCCAGGAATCCATCGGTCCGTAATTTTTCAGCGTGTGCAGAGCTTCAGCGCACCGCTTTGTATGATGGACTTTCAGACTGTCGATCCTGCCGTAGATGTCCTGCAGCATATTTCTGTGACCGACAAAGATCGTTTTGATCGGAAGTTTCTCCAAAAGCCTGAGGCTATTTACATAGTCGGTAAGAGGATCGTCCAGATATAATTCATAGCACAGATTCGGCGTGATATCGCCCAAAATCATATCGCCAGCAAAGAGAATTTCCCGTTCTTCGTCATACAGACAGGTATGACCCGGAGAATGCCCCGATGTAACAATGCACCGCAGATTGTAATCGCCCACCGTCATCGTCTGACCGTCTGTGATGTAAGTAAAATCGATTTCACCGTCCGGCCGCCACATGACGCCAGGGTGAGTCGCGACCGCTTCTTCCTTCGGCAGCTTCAGGCCGGCTTTTCGGAATTCTTCATAGATATGATCCCAATATTCGTCTTTATGAAGCATATTGACCACTTTTGCCTCGCGCTCCTCTGCAAAAGCCCGGTTCTTCTCTGTCTTGACGGAAAAAAGCAGACCGCTGTGATCCGCATGAAGATGGGTCAGAAACAGATCCGTGCGGTCGAAATCCACATTCAGCTCTTTCAGGCCCGACATCAGGGCCTCTTTGCATTCCGGCCGGTTAAATCCCGTGTCGATCACCAGACTCCTGCCGTCGCTACGGATGAGATAAGAATTCAGCAATTTCATCGGGTTCTTCGGCAGAGGAACCTCGATTCGGTAAATATCTTTCATCAATTCAGTAACCATAGATTGTATTCCTTTTCTGTATTAAAAACGCAGTCCACCCTTTGCAAAAAGCGGAAAGATAGGGACTCTATGCTATTTCACCCCCGCTGCTTCACCATTTGATTCCGCCGCACCTTCCGCCATCTCGTCCGCTGTGATCTCCGCCGCATCTGCCGCCTTCGGCGGTACCTGGTGCGAAATCACTTCCTCCGGGAGGATTTCACCGTTTTCCGTGAGCATGTCGTTCTTTTTTATATGTTTTCCGACGATTTCGGAGACATCCGATACAGTCACAAAAGCGGACTGATCCGCATCTCTTACGATCTTTTTCAGTTCGATCAGTTCCAGCTGTGTAATAACGCAGTAAAGAACCGCTTTCTTTCCGCTGATCAGACCTTCTCCCTCCAGCGTCGTTACCGTCCGGCCCAGACGAACATAGATCTCATCGGCCATGCGCTTTCCGTCATCTGTGATAATCATGACGGATTTTGCCTTACTGAATCCCGTCTCCACCATATCGATGAGCCTCGACGTGATAAAATACGCCATCAGACTGTACATCGTCCGATCCCATCCGAACAGGAACCCGGCTACACAGTAAATCACGATGTTAAAACACAGGATAGTCTGTCCTACAGACAGAGATGTCTTCCGGCTGATGAGGATCGCCACCATCTCCGTACCGTCGATACAGCCCCCGGATCGGATCACTACTCCGACGCCGATTCCCAGTACCACGCCGCCGAACACCGTCGCCAGCAGAGAATCCTGCGTCGCGTTGGAAACATCCTTAAAATATTCCAGGAATACGGAAAACACGACGATCGCATAAGCATATTTGACGATAAAACCTTTCCCCAGCTGAATCAGTCCTACTACAAAAAATGGGATATTCAGCACGACGATCAAAACACTCAGCGGCAGATCAGTCAGAAAATTGATGATCATTCCGATACCGTTGAGACCTCCGTCAAGAATCTTAAAGGGAATCAGAAAATTCTCCAGCGCCGCAGCTGCCAGAATTGACCCCGCTGTCAGGCCGATCAGCGAGATCACCCAGTCTTTTACTTGTTCTTTCATTTTATACTCCTCTCTGCTCCCCTGCATTCTTGCTTCATTTCTGTCGTGAAAATACTATTCGTGATACGATGCCTCGATCTCCTTCGCTCTGCAGTAGAGAAATTCGTTGGCCGGCACGGAAATTCCGTGTTTCTCAGCAATACGAATCACGGTGCCGGCAAACAGATCCACCTCTGTACGGCGCTTCTGCAGACTGTCCTGGCGCATGGAAGGGATGCTGTCCGGTTTCAGAGATCTGACGATCTCGATATATTCTCCGATAGCATCCTCCGTCAGATTGACACCCTCCGCGTCTGCGATACGAATCACTTCTTTCATCGCTGAGATGAAGGTATCATGAGCCTGCCCCGGCGCAAGACATCCCGCGTAATCCGTTTCAAAAGCCATGCACGTCTGATTGATGCCTACGTTCAGCATAAACTTACTCCACATGCGCAGAATGATGTCTTCTTCCTGCTTGTAAGGGAGTCCGATGGACTCAAAATAACGTACGACAGCCTTCAGATTTTTATCATCCATTCCCTGCGGCACGCCGACGTGAAGCTTTCCCATCTGCGTATACGTCAGATCATCTCCGATTTTCACCGCATCCATGCCCTGCGCCACCGTGTGTACGATTCGCTCCGCACCGTAACGTTTTGCGATGATCTCTTCACTGGTGATACCGTTCAGAAGCGACAATATGATCGTATCTTTGCCGACACAGTTTCTCATCGTATCCATCGCCGACTCCAGGTCGTTATATTTCACCGATACGAGAACCAGATCTGCCGGTTCGGCGGATTCCTCGGCCTGCATAGCGGGAGCTACCACCTTTCCGTTTACTGTGAAAATTTTATCACCGTACCGCGCCATCCGCTCCTCGCTGAGGAGAAAGACAGCGTCGTTTTCCGTCTGATCTGAGATAAAAGCGCCGTACATCAGTCCCAGCGCTCCCATGCCAACGATTGCAACTTTTTCTATCATTCTTCAAGCTACCTCTACTACTCCAGGCCGGTCCACACCGGCCGAACTATCCGTCTCGCTATTATCAACAGTATACACTACTACTTCCGCGATTTCTCTATTATTTTACATATAATTTCACCGCAGTACAGAAATAACTCCCCTCCTGATAGAGTTCCATCGATCCGTTGAATTTCCTGACTGTCTGAGCCACACTCTGCAGACCGATCCCATGCATTTCCCGGTCCTGCTTCGTAGTCATCAGAAGATTTTCTCCTCTGCACAGACTGCCTTCAAACGTATTCCTGATATCCAGAGCCAACTGCTTTCCGCTGCATCTCAAACTGACGCGTATTTCTTTATCCGGAGCCTGCTGCGCGGCTTCCACCGCATTGTCCAAAAGATTCCCGAGAACACAGGTCAGATCAAAATCCGGAAGAAAAAGCTCCCTGGAAAGACAGACATCGCATGATACATGAATACCCTTTTGCCGGGCCGCCGAAACTTTATTGCCGAGAATACTATCTACCACCGGACTTCCCGTATGAAAATCCACCCGATTCTCACACAGATGGTTCATTTTCCGCAGATAATCGAGTCCCTTCTCCGAATTTCCTTCTTTTAAATAATACTCCAGCACCGTGAAGTGATTGACCATGTCGTGGCGAAAGATCCGCAGACTGTTGATCGAAGCCGCTGCGGGACCGGTATTTCCCGTCGCACTTTTTCCCGGAAATATTTCCCACTGTGTCTGCTCTTTGTAATAAGCCGCCGTATGAAAATAAAAGGCGAGGGCGATGCCGTTTACCGCCATAATGCACAGAGAACATCCGATCAGATGCGGCGCCGAAACCCCGCTGTCCGCGAGAATGCTCAGAAGATACAGAGACGCCGCCGGAATCCCCGCGATCATCAGAATATATCCCGCAGGAATCGCCCGAAAGGAATAACTGCGGCGCTTTTCCGACGTGAAGAACCTCATCAGCGCCACGAGTGTCAGCTTGGATGCAAAGCAGCTCCAGACACAATGCGTGCCTCTTTCCGTACAGCCGCACAGGAAGAGAAACACCATGTCGCTGAATACCACAGCCGCGGCGGTATAAAAAGCGGCACAGAATTTTGTTCCCAGTCCCGACGAATAACAAAAGGTAATCGCCGTCAGAAGGATCATATGACCGGTCAGATAAGTTGTCGCATTCAATTTCAGGAAACAGGCCATCAGATGGAAGATATAATAAAGAATATATCCCATATATTCCATCGGCTGGACCTTAAAAGGAGCATCGAAGAAACAGCACATCATCTTTCGGATGACAACCACTCCGATCAGCTCCGCGATCATAAAAAGAATATAAGTTTCGAATTCTCTCATCACTGCAATACTCTCCCGCTGCCGAACAACAAAACAAGCGCTCCACCCGCATCAGCAGGTAGAAGCGCCTGAAAAAACAAAGTTTCTCTACGTGACTAACGAGGATACTTGATCTGCGCATGCGCCGCAGCCAGTCTCGCAATAGGCACTCTGAACGGGGAGCATGAAACATAATCCAGTCCTACTCTATGGAAAAATTCTACAGAGGAAGGATCTCCGCCGTGCTCTCCGCATACGCCCAGATGAATATCCGGTCTCTGCTTTCTGCCCAGTTCTACGGCCAACTCAACCAGTTTGCCGACGCCTTTTTGGTCAAACCGTTCGAACGGATCATTTTCAAAAATCTTCTTTTCATAGTATTCCGGCAGGAACTTTCCGGCATCGTCACGGCTGAAACCGAAAGTCATCTGTGTCAGATCGTTTGTACCGAAGCTGAAGAATTCCGCTTCCTTCGCGATCTCATCCGCTGTAAGAGCCGCGCGTGGAATCTCAATCATCGTACCTACGTGATATCTGAGCTCCGCTCCCGCCTCTTCGATAACTTTATCTGCCGTAGCTACTACGATATCCTTTACATATTTCAGTTCCTTCTCTTCCCCTGTCAGAGGAATCATGATTTCCGGAACAATCGTATATTCCGTTTCTTTATTTACTTTGATCGCAGCTTCGATGATGGCTCTGGCCTGCATTGCCGCGATTTCCGGATATGTAACCGCGAGTCTGCAGCCTCTGTGGCCCATCATCGGGTTGAGTTCCTGTAGTCCGACTACCGTGCTCTTAAGGTCTTCAAAGCTGATGCCCATCGTCTTGGCCAGTTCAGCGATCGCTTCCTCTTCTTTCGGAAGGAATTCGTGAAGCGGCGGGTCGAGAAGACGTACCGTAACCGGTCTGTCGCCCATCACTCTGTAGATCTTTTCGAAGTCGCCTCTCTGCATCGGCAGCAGTTTTTCCAGCGCCTTTTCTCTCTGCTCCTTGGTACTTGCGACGATCATTTCGCGCACTGCAGGGATTCGATCTTCCTCAAAGAACATGTGCTCCGTTCTCGTCAGTCCGATTCCCTCTGCGCCGAATCCGATGGCCTGAGCCGCATCCGGTTCGTTGTCGGCATTTGTACGGACCTTTAATTTTCTGACTTCGTCCGCCCAGCCCATGACGATTTCAAAGTCGCCGGTGATCTGTGCCGGTTCCGTCGGAATCTGGCCGATATAGACATTTCCTGTGGAACCGTCGATGGACATGAAATCACCCTCTTTGAGGATATGTCCGTCGACCTTCAGAGTCTTTGTATCTTCATCGATGGAAATCGCTCCGCAGCCGCTGACACAGCAGGTACCCATACCTCTTGCCACTACTGCGGCGTGAGACGTCATGCCGCCTCTGCAGGTGAGGATTCCCTGTGCCGCTGCCATACCCTCGATATCCTCCGGAGAAGTCTCCAATCGAACCAGAAGAACCGGACCGTCCGCCGCAGCTTCTTTCGCATCCTCCGCGGTGAAGTAGATCGCACCGCAGGCAGCGCCCGGAGAAGCCGCCAGACCGGCAGCCACCGGCTTTGCCGCTTTCAGCGCATCTGCGTTGAACTGAGGATGGAGTACGGAATCCAGCTGCTTCGGCTCTACTTTGAGGATCGCTTCTTCCTTCGTGCACAGCCCTTCCTCTACCAGAGCCACCGCAATTCTGAGCGCGGAAGCTGCCGTTCTCTTTCCGTTTCTCGTCTGAAGCATGTAAAGCTTACCTCTTTCGATGGTAAACTCCATGTCCTGCATATCCTTATAGTGATTTTCCAGTTTATCTGCGATTTCCTTGAATTCTCTGTAGACTTCGGGCATAATCTCAGCCATCTCATCGATAGTATGCGGCGTACGGATGCCTGCAACTACGTCTTCGCCCTGAGCGTTCATGAGAAACTCACCGAACAGAGCCTTTTCTCCTGTAGCAGGATTTCGCGTAAACGCCACGCCCGTACCGGAATCGTCACCCCAGTTGCCGAATACCATGGACTGCACATTTACCGCCGTCCCCCAGCTACCCGGAATATCGTTCATCTTCCGGTAGGCATTGGCTCTCGGATTATCCCAGCTGCGGAATACCGCCTTGACGGATTCCATCAGCTGTGTCTTCGGATCCTGAGGGAAATCCACGCCCATCTTTTCTTTGTAATATTCTTTAAAATGCGCTACGAGCTGTTTCATATCGTCTGCACTCAGCTCTGCATCATATTTCACGCCGCGCTCTGCCTTTAACTGATCGATATATTTTTCAAAATCGGATTTTGGGAGTTCCATAACGACATCGGAAAACATCTGAATGAATCTTCTGTAAGAGTCGTATACGAATCTCGGATTATTTGTAAGAGCAATCATCCCCTCCGCAACCGTATCATTGATGCCGAGGTTGAGAATAGTATCCATCATACCCGGCATGGACGCTCTCGCACCCGAACGCACTGAAACGAGAAGCGGGTTTTCGGCATTTCCGAATTTTTTACCCGTAATTTCTTCAAGCTTTGCCATATAAGCAATGATATCGCTCTCGATTTCCGGAGCGATCGTTCTGCCGTCATCATAATATCGGTTACACGCTTCCGTAGTGATCGTAAATCCCTGCGGCACCGGCATGCCCAGATTCGTCATCTCAGCCAGGTTCGCACCTTTGCCGCCGAGAAGTTCTCTCATGTCTGCATTACCTTCTGTAAACAGATACAGATACTTTGTACTCATTGTCTTTGAAATCCTCTCTAATTGATTAGTTTTACAAGTTACTTCGAATATTATAACACAAAAATGATTCTTTGTTTATTCTTTTATTCTTTACTTTAAGGGAATTGTGTTCAATAATTGTACTTTATCTGCAGATTCCGTTCTTTTTCCTCCGGTGTCTCGATGCTGCTGACAGAAATCTCGTAGGCGGTGCGCATTTCATATGCTCCGCCGGCCGTCTGCTTCCGGTAGTCTCTGCTCTGAAAGCGGCCGTTGACCCGGATTCTGCTTCCTGGAGGCAGGGAGGCTGCGAACGCCGCGCTGCGGCCCCAGATGATGCAGGGAATATAATCCGACTTTCCGTAACGCCGATTGACAGCGAGCATGACGTCGCAGATTTCCCTTCCCAGAGGGGAAATGCGGTGCACCGGCTGCCTGCACACAAATCCCTCCAGAGTTACGCTGTTGTCGCCGCATTCGGACCGCCCGCACCCGCCGATTCTATGACAGAACACGAAAACTCTGAGGTGCATTTTATCGGCGTCGCGCTGATTATACGTCCGGATCTGTCCCTGTACCGTAACAAAACTGCCCCTTTCGGCGGAAAGTCCGGCGATGTCCAGAAGACGCCGGGAAATCAGCACACGGATTTCATCCTGACGCCCGCTCCTGCGCACGATCCCCAGCTGAAATAGAAAAAACTCCTCGCCGAAGGAAGAATGGCTGTAGACAGGCGGTTCCGTCACCTCTCCTGAAAGGAAAACGCTGTTTGTCTCCTCACCGGTCATCACATCATTCTCCTTCCTGCGGCTGCGCAGTTCCCGATCGCTGCGGCGCCTGCGCTTCATCAGAGACCGCCGGTCCGCCGGACGGCAGATCCTGTGAAGAAGCGGCTTCTGTTCCGTCTGTTCCGTCTGTTTCGCCGGTATCTCCGTCGCTGATCTGAATGCCGTTGTTATCGATGTGATAATTCTCATGATAAATCAGATCGTTTATTTTTACGATTTCATAACCGCTGTTTTTCAGATTATCCAATACCTGCGGCAGATATTCCAGCACATGCTGCGCATTATTGTGGAATAATATAATGGATCCGTCTTTCACGTTGCGGCTGACCCGTTCCACAATCTGTGCGGTGCTGATGTCTTTCCAGTCGAGACTGTCAGCGTGTGCCCCGCTGGAAAATCATTTTTTTCCGCAATCAAAAAACCGGCCGACAGGCCGGTCTTCTGATTTATTTCACTGCGATGCATTCGATTTCCACCTTGCAGCCTTTCGGAATCGCCGCCACCTCAACGCAGCTTCTCGCGGGATAAGGCGCTTTAAAACGGGAAGCGTAAACTTCATTCATCGCCGCAAAATCGCTGAGATCCGATAGGAATACCGATGTTTTGATTACATTTTCCATCGTCATGCCGTTTTCCGCCAGAATATTTTCAATATTAGAAAGGGACTGGGCCGTCTGTTCTGCGATCGTTTCTGCGATCATTCCCGTGGACGGATCCACAGGAATCTGTCCCGAGACGAATACCGTACCGCCGCTGACGAGAGCCTGGGAATAAGGTCCGATCGCTGCCGGAGCTTTGTCTGTGCTCAATACTTTCATTTCTTCTCCTCCGATTACCGTTCGATCTTTCGATCTGCAACTTCTCACTGTCCCGCCGACGTCAAAGCGGCGGACACTTCTTCTGCTTTCGTTCTCACACCCGCTCAGAGACCAGATGAAAACCGGCTTTTGTGAGTTCCGATTCGATGAGCTGGATCTGTTCAAAATCTCTGGTTTCCAGACCTAATTTCAGATAGCAGCTGGTGATCGCCATATTCGCATCCGAACGGTCGTGATACACCGCAACCACATTTCCTCCGCAGGAGGCGATGATCTCCGACACATCCTGAAGCTGCCCCGGCTTGTCCGTCAGCGCGATGGTCAGATTGACATTTCTCCCGCTGGTGACGAGACCTCTGGTAATCACCCGGCTGAGAATATTCACGTCGATATTTCCTCCGGAAACGATGCTGACCACCTTCTTTTCCCGGACTGGAAGCTTATCGAACAGCACGGCCGCTGTGCTCACCGCGCCAGCCCCTTCTGCGATCACTTTCTGCTTCTCCAGCAGAGCCAGAATCGCCGCGGCGATCTCGTCCTCACTGACGGTGACGATATCGTCCACATACTGATTCACCATCTGATAGGTGATATCGCCGGGATGCTTTACCGCAATCCCGTCGGCAAAAGTGGCCGCGGTCTCCAGTGTGATGGCTTCTCCCGCTCTGCGGCTTTCAAACATGCTGGCGGAACCTGCCGCCTGTACGCCGTAGACCTTGATATCCGGTCTGAGATTTTTTACGGCGCAGGCCACACCCGAAATCAGGCCGCCGCCGCCCACCGGAACGATGACCGCATCCACCCCTTCCAGGGAGTCGAGAATTTCCAGACCGATGGTTCCCTGTCCGGCGATGACTTCCTCATCGTCAAATGGATGGATAAATGTCGCGCCGGTCTCTTCCTGCACCTGAATCGCTTTCGCGTAAGCATCATCATAGACTCCCTTGACGAGACACACTTCCGCCCCCAGCTGCTTTGTGGCTTCCACTTTGCTGATCGGCGCGCCGTCCGGCATGTAGATCACCGATCTGATCCCGTTCCGGGACGCCGCCATCGCCACACCCTGCGCGTGATTTCCCGCACTGCAGGCGATGATCCCCCGGGTCTTCTCTTCCTCCGTGAGCTGGCTGATTTTATAATACGCGCCCCGCAGTTTAAAACTTCCCGTCTCCTGCAGATTCTCTGTCTTGAGATAGAGTTCACACTGACCGGACAATTTCGTGGCCTTTATGAGATCCGTCTTTCGCGCCACATTTTTCAAAACAAAAGCCGCATGGTATATTTTATCAAGTGTTAACATCTTCTGGCCTCCATAATAATATTTTCTCAGTTATGATACCACAGAAATCAGCATATTTGCTTTCAAAATCCAATACAATAAAAAAAACGGATACATATTACCGATAAAACTCCGCCGAAACCGCAAGTGAGGCGAAGATAAGACTCTACAGGAGAAAACAATCATGGGGAAAAAAAGAAATCAGCCGGAAGTGCTATCTCCGGATCTCCCGGACACTTCTAAATCTGAAAAAGAAAAAAAACAACCGTCAGAATTTTCGTTTTTCTGCCGAAAAACGTCGGACAAATCCGGGAATTATCACTTTTCCCGCGACGACGGAGAGGAAGTCTGCTATACCGCGGCGCATCACGGCACAGATCCCCGCCGGCTCTCTCCTCCGGACGCCGCCGAGATCCTCCGTCTGCTGACGCCCATCCTCTCCGAAAAAAGGCAGGAGGCGGAGAATTGACCGGTATCTACGCCAGACAATCGGTGGAAAAGAAAGATTCTATTTCCGTGGAAACACAGATCCGCATGTGCCGTGAACGCTGTCCGGACGATGAAGTGACAGTCTACACCGACCGCGGATTCAGCGGAAAAAATCTGAAACGTCCCGGTTATCTGCGAATGATGAGAGATCTGGCCGACGGCAAAATCCGCCGGGTCATCGTCTACCGGCTGGACCGTCTGAGCCGCTCCGTCAGCGATTTCAGCGCGATGTGGGAACTCTTTGAACGCCATAATGTGGAATTTTCTTCCATAAGTGAACAATTCGATACCTCTACGCCGATCGGCAAAGCCATGGTCTATATCATCATGACTTTTGCCCAGCTGGAAAGAGAGACCATCGCAGAGCGCATCACAGACAACTACTATGCCCGGGTACGTTCCGGCGCCTGGCCCGGAGGCCGGGCGCCCTTCGGCTTTCAGTGCGGCAGAATCCACTCCGGCGGACACAGTATTCCCACGCTTACACCCGATCAAAATGCATCCGCCGCCGCAAAGATATTCTCCGACTACGCCAACACCGGCAAAAGCCTGTCCGCTATCGCGCGGGAACTGACCGCCGCGGGATGCGCTTCCGCCGTCCGTCCCGCCGGCTGGGACAGCAAATCCGTTTCCCGCATTCTCCGCTCTCCCGTCTACGCTCGTGCGGACCGCGCGGTCCTCTCTTATTACGTGACCGCGGGTATCGGCACCGTTGTCAACAGCGAAGAAGAATTCGACGGTACCTTTTCCGCACTGCTTACCGGCCGGCGCTCCGCAAAGAGCGGCGCAGTCAATCCGCCGGAACGCCAGACACTGTCTCTGACGAATTTCAGCGGCATCGTCGATTCCGCCACATGGCTGCGCTGTCAGCAGAAGCTGTCGGGAACGCTTCCTGTGGGAACATCCCGTCCGGGCAGCGCCTCGTTTCTGTCCGGCCTGCTGAAATGCGGAACCTGCGGTTATGCTGTCAGCGTCAAACGCGCCGGCAGCCGGCGTTATCTTTGCTGCAGCGGACGTTACAATCTGCACATCTGCAGCGTGCGTTCCATCAGCGCCCGGCCGGAAGAGACGGAGTATATCGTCATAAATGAGATTTCCTCACTGATCCGAAACGCCCTGCGCACTCTCTCCGGAGGACGCCGCCGACTGGATGAAATCGAGACGGAAATCGAAAATCTGATGCGGCGCTGTTCTCTCGCCGCAGAAACATCGATGAAATACATCAACCGGCGCATCTCACAGCTGGAACAGGAAAAGAAAATCCTCTCCCGCTGCGGTCATCTTTTATCCGCGCCTTCCCTGCGGCTGCGCGGTTTCGGCGAACTCACAAAAGACGAAAAAAAAGAGGCCGCCGCACTTTTGATCGACCGCATCGAAATCAGAGGAAGAGATCTGGATATCTACTGGAAACCGCAGCTGACAATTGACGCGTAAAGGTATGGAATTCCCCGGGATAAGAGAGATAAACGCGGTCCGAGTCTTCCACCGGGGCGCACGCATCAACAGACCACTGGATCGTCTGATAGCCGAGAGATTCCGCCGTATTGATCAGGCGATCGGAATAAGAGCCGTACGGGGGTCGGAAAAGAACAGGCCGTTTTCCCGTCAGAGATTCAATGGTATCGGCTGACGTATTGAGTTCCTGAGCGATCTCCTCTTCGCTGAGATTCGCCATATCCGGATGCGTCGTCGAGTGATTGCCGATGTCATGCCCTCTTTCCGCGATCATCTTGACGTCCTCCGGAAATTCTTTCGACCAGAAATCCACCAGAAAGAAAGTAGCCTTTACGTCGTAAGTATCGAGAATATCGAGGATCCCCTCTGTGAATTCATCGCCCCAGGCCGCGTCAAAACTGATCGCAACCTGTTTTTTATCCGTATCCACGCCATAAATCGGAACCCGCCGTTCCTGGCCGAAAGATACGCTGCAGACAGCGATCGCTACTCCCAGCGCCGCCGCCATCACAAACATAAATATCTTTTTCAGCTTTCGCCGTCCTCCTGACATGTCTTCCATAATACTCATCCTCCAAACTGCAAGATTCAACAATTTATCTGTACAGAGCATCGTCTCTGCGGGCAGAACAGCGGAATTTCCCGGTCCTGCTTCGTTTTTTCCCCGCCGGATCCGATTTTCCCCGGGAGAAACAAAATGACAGACGCAAATCATTAGACAATGCACTAAAAATATATTATAATATTCATTATTTTATTCGTTCATACCGTACAATTCTGCTGACGGATTCCGTATCTGAGGTTTCCGTTGCGTTTTTCTGTGTCTTCAGCGGGAATGCAGTATTCTTCATACAATTCTGTTCTCGGCGAAAACGCGGAACCTATGGAAGAAAAAATATCTCACATTTTAACGGAGGGCAATAATGAAGCATATCAAAGTCGGTATTCTCGGCATCGGGAATGTGGCCGTCGGTACATACAAAGCGCTGGAGATGAACTGCCGCAGAATCGAGCAGTCCTCCGGCGTATCCATCGATATTATAAAAATACTCAACAGAAGCCCTGAAAAAGACAGAGGCATTACGGTAGCGGAAGGAGTCTACACACAGGACCCGGCAGATATTTTAGACAATCCTCAGATCGATATCGTCGTCGAACTCATCGGAGGTATCGAGCCTGCGTCGGAATACATGGCCAGAGCGCTCAGAAACGGCAAGCATGTGGTTACGGCAAACAAAGCCGCTATCGCGGCCAAAGGCGATATGCTTCAGCAGCTGGCTCTGGAAAACGGCGTTATGCTTCGCTTCGAAGCCAGCGTCGGCGGAGGGATCCCTATCCTGAACGCGCTTTCCACCGCACTTTTATCCAACGATTTCGATGAAATTCTCGGTATCGTAAACGGTACTACGAACTATATTCTGACGCAGATGACAGAATACGGACTGGATTACGAAGACGTCCTGAAGGATGCCCAGGAAAAAGGCTTTGCGGAAAGAGATCCTTCCGGCGATGTAGAAGGCATCGATGTAGCCAATAAACTGTCGATCCTCATGTCCATCGTCTTCGGCATCCGCATCGCTCCGGAAGACATCCCGACACAGGGCATCACGTCCATTACGAAAGACGACATCAACTTCGCCACCCAGTTCGGCTACAAGATCAAACTGCTGGCTACCGCAAAAAAAACAGAACGCACAGTGGAGTGTCACGTACAGCCTTCCCTGGTGCCTTTCGAACATCCTCTGGCGTCCGTAAGCAATGAATTCAACGCTCTCTTTGTCAAGGGCAACGCGGTGGACGATCTCATGTTTTACGGAAAGGGCGCAGGTCCGCTGCCTACGGGAAGCGCCGTTCTGGGGGACATCATAGAGATCGCCAGAGCGATCGACAAAGGCTGCGCCTTCGATTCCACACCGATCCTGAAATCCTACGACGACGTGATTTATGGCGGTGAAGGAAAAAACAAATATTATCTCAAACTCATCGTAGAGGATCGTCCGGGCGTTCTGGGCAGCATCTCCTCTACTTTCGGAAAATACGGCATCGGCATCGCCTCTATGATGCAGAGACCGGTCCCGAAAAAATTCTCCGACGGCACCGTCCCTCTCGTATTTATTCTGCACCAGGCGGAAAGGAACGTCCTGGACGCCGCCCTCGAAGAGCTCTATACCCACTCTTATGTCTCTTCCCTCGGAAGCGTCATCCGGGTAGAAGAATAACAGACTTCATACAGAACAGTATAAAAACTTGAGAACACAGAGCGCCGGAAACGGCGCGAGCCAAAAGAGAGCCGTCCAAAATCGATGCTCTTTCCTCCGTCTTTCGGAAAAGAATCGAAAGAGAGCGGCTCTTCTTTCGCAAACAAAGAGACAGGAGAGCCATGATCTCCGCAAAGCACCTGCTTCCCGGAGATCATGCGCTCCCCTGTCTTTCCGTTATTTTGTCATTCTTTTTGATTTCTCATCCAATTCTTTCCGATGCGTTCTGAGATATTCCGCGACGCCCAGCCTCGCGATACCGCACGCATTGTCGGAACTCATTTCCGGATCGCCGAAGACTGCCCGAAATCCCTGTTTTTTGAGTCTGGCGTCCAACTCTCTTCTCAGAAATTGACTCGCGGAAACTCCGCCTGCAAATACGATGGTATCCGTTTCCGCGGACTGAAGAGCGCTGACGGACAGCCGCAGAAGAGCGTCCGCCATCCGGCAGAACAGTTCTGCCGCCAGTCTGCGTTCCTCCGCCGATAATTCAGACTCCCGCCGCGCTTCTTCCCCGTCTTTCCCGGAAAAAAGCGTATCCTCATCCAGGGAACGTATTTTTCCGGACACCGTTTCTCTGTCTTTCCTTTTCTTTAAATTCCCGATCTCTCTTAAAATTTGCGTCTCTATACCCGAAAGATTGGCATAGGCCCCTTCCACATGAATGGGTCCGGTCACCGGATGCCCGATCTTCGTATTCCCCCTGGAGGAATATTTTAAAGAACCGGGAACCACCGTCCGGCAGACAATGCGGTCCAGCGCAGCGCCTGCGGGAAATCCGAGCCCCAGAGCCACACCGGCACGGTCGATGAGCTGACCGAAAGATAAATCCCGGATTCCGCCGATCACACAGACCGGGCGGCAGCCCTGCGTCGCCAGAATTTCCCCTGTTCCTCCCGACAAGTGAAAAGACACCGTCCGAACACTCTCATCCAGAGCCCCGCAGACCGCAGCGATATGGCCCTCCTGATGAGAATACCGATAGACGGGAACTCTCAGAGCCGCTGCGATGCTTTCCGCAACGCTTACACCGGCGCGGAAAACCGGCATATAAGAGCCTTCCACAGGTCTGGGACGCTCGCTGACCGCAACGGCACAGATATTTTCCCTTCTGATTCCGCTCTCTGACACAGCCCGGCGCACCAGCCCGGGCAGATTTTCTACATGCTGAAAAAGGGCGTGCGACTGGCGCAGCCCTCTCTCTCCTTCTCTGACCTTCAGCAGGCTGCGGCAGTCGGCGAGAATCTCTCCCGACAGATCCGCGATCGCCGCCGACGTCGTATAATTGCTGGTATCGAAAGCCAGCACTCCGCCGCTGCTCATCGCGCCCTTCTCATCTCTCATCTTTGCCGCCTGCAGACGTCTCGCACGAATCAGCCGGTACGCCGGCATCCCGCGCGGCGCTTCCCAGCACGCCGTTGATAAACTTCGACGACTTTTCTGTACTGTATTTTTTTGCCAGTTCTACCGCTTCATTGATCGTCACCGAAACCGGAATATCTGTCAGATAGCAGATCTCGGCCAGCGCCAGACGCAGAATCGCCAGATCCACTTTCGGAAGACGGGAAGTCTTCCACCGAACGCTGTACCGGTCGATCAACTCATCGATTTCCTTCAGGTTTGACGCCGCCGCCCGATAACCGTTTACAAAATATTCCGTAATCTGAGAATCCGCCTGCAACGCCGTAAACTTTTCGTATTCCTCTGCGCTGAAATCTTCCTGTACTCCCATCTGATAAATCATTTTCATCAGATTTTCTCTTTCGCCCGTCCGTGCCATAACTCCTCCGTTGATGTATATGATGTTCCGCTGCCGCTTCTCTTCGCTGATCCGTACTTCGTGTCTGCCTTCCTCCGGCCGCCGCGCCGCTCTGCCGTTTCTTCCCCCGCAGATGCGGTCGGGGAATCGCTCTTTCGTATTTATTCGCCGCTTTCCTCGAAATGAATCGACTGAACGTGAATATTCACAAAAGTCACCTTCATACCGGTGAGCTCTTCCACTTCTTTTTTCACTCTTTCCTGTATGCTCCAGGCCACAGATGGTATTTTGACGCCGTATTCCACGGTAATATGAAGATCGATGACGATCTCTCCGTCGCTCTGACTGATTTTCACACCCCGCGATTCAGAGGTCTTTCCGAGAATATTCTTCTGAATCGTATCGGAAAAATCCGACACCAGTCCATAGACTCCTTTGGTATCCAATGCGGCTTTCGCCGCACAGACAGCGATCACCTTATCCGTTATCCGAATGCTTCCCAGCTCTTCACTCACAGCCGCGTCTCCTTTCTGCAGCCGGCGCCGAACGCCGTTTCTGCCCCGCCCGGATCCCGTCTCCATCCGCCGGGGAACTTTTCTGTGATATATGATAACAGATCAGGCGCCGTTTTACAACGATGCAAATTCCGTGCCCGCAGCCTTTACGCTGCGGCGCTCTTCGCCTGAACCACGATACCGTCCGCATTTCTGCCTGTCTCGCGCATGACGATATCGAGGATTCTCGCCGCATCCTGATCGTCGATACTGTCCGCCTGAACCGTCACGTTGACCGATTTATCGGTGACGATGACGAAAGCATCGCTGTATCCTTTGCTCCGAATGAGATTTTCCAGTGATTTCTCCATATCCATATATTTGATGATCTTATCCTTCTGCTCCTTTGCGCTGTTCTTTTCCGATCCTTCTCCTGCATTGTCGATCGTATCGGTGAGAACGGAAATCATCTCATTTCTGTCATATGCCAGAGTCTCCCGGGCTTCTTTAAAAAATTCATCCGAACCGGCGACGGAAGATGCGTCGTCCGACGTCACTGTCTCCGTCTTTTCACCGGACGCCGCTCCGGCGGCATCTTTGTCAGCCGTGCTGTCACCGCCGGCTTTATCCCCGTTCTGAGCGGCATCGGAAGAACTTCCCTCGGCTGCGCTGAGATTGAGACTGTCCACCAGAACGTCTCCGCTGTGAGCGGCCATCTCTTCGTTCTCATAATCCTCATATCCCGCGGATACGCCCAAAGCTCCTTTTTCGCTGAGCTTGCCGTTGACCACGCCGATACAGCAGACGAGAGCAACGACACAGACAAAAATGATCCCGTTATGGGATTTCAGTTTCTCTTTATCAAATATCTTTTTCACAGATGATTCCTCCTCATAATTAACCGTTTGCCTTCAGCAAAAAACCGTCTTCTGTCCGCTGGATGCGGCGAAACGCCGATGCTGCTCCACAGGCAGCATGCGGCTTTTCCCTCCGCTCTTCGGCGGATCAGGACATCGAATACACCGCCACACTGGAATAAGGCACATCGCATACAGTGGCCACAGCCTCTGTGATTTTCGACTGGATCACCGGGTTTTCCGCGCCTTCCGCCGCCACGATCACACCTTTCACCTCTCCTCCTTTCTCCTCGTCATCCCCTGAAAGAAAGACAGACGCCGACGGACTCTCCTCACTGCTGCGGATCATGACATGGACTTCTCCGACGCCCGCGATACATTCCAGAATATTTTCCAGGCGGATTTCCTCCGCCGTCTTTCCTTCGTCATCGTAGGATACCTGATCTTCTCCCGTCATCAGACTGCTCCGGCCGTCTTTGTCCGTCACCATCGAATTCAGAAACAGCAGAGATATCAGCATCAGAAGCAGCACGGCTGCCGCAGTCATCAGCATTTTCTTTTTCCCCTCACCGCCTTCAGCAAACTTTTTCATCGTAAACACCCTTTCTTCATATATATTCCCGGTTGCCGTCTTCCATGCCCCAAAATGGCGGATCAGCCGAAAATAACGGCTACCGGCGATAAAATGACCGACAGAATGATCAGCGCAAAGATATATTTCAAATATTTTCCCATACTCCCTCCGGGAAAAATGCCCTCAAAAAAAGCGGACGCCGCCACCAGAAATACGATTGTCATCACCCATTCCCGCACATATTGACTCATCTCTCTTTCCCCCTATCATTCCGCCCGTCATCTGTCAAATTTTCACCGCCGCAGAAATTTCTCGGCACATTTATCCTCATCGCTGCGGTTCTCTCCTTTCGCATTCGCACGTTTCCGCGCCGGCGCGTCAGAGAGACGGAACGAAGCGAAGCACACAGGTGAAGAAAATGACAAACATAAGGCTGGAAAGGAATAGCAGCGCCGCCATAACCGTAGCCGCGGAAGCCAATTCCCCCATGCAGTCAGACATCGCATCATCTCCTGCCGGTTCCAGGACCAGCGAAGTCGCACGAAAAATGAGAACCACACACACGGATTTTACAAGAGGACCGATCAGGAGAAGAACTAATATGATGACTCCTGCCACGCCGATCCCTCCCCGGATACTCTTGAGGCAGGCGATGATCATCTCGAGAGAGTCCGCGGTAAATCCGCCTACCAGCGGGATGAGATTATCGAGGGAATAGCGGGCTGTCCGCATCAGCATATCGTCCGCTGATTTCGTCATAATCCCCTGAATCGCAGTCAGTCCGGTAAATAGTGTAATGGAAAGACCCATGCCGAAAACTGCGGCTGTCCTGAGAAATTTCGCCGTTTTCTTGATATAGCTCCGTTTTCCTACGCTGCTGACGACAGAAAAAATCCCCGATACGAATACCATCGGCATGAGGATAAACCGGACCCAGGCGGAAAAAGCCGTCACCGCAGCCGTCACTACAGCGCTGAGCACCGCTGCGGAAGAGGCCCCGCCCGATACGGCGGTGACTGCAAAGATGACCGGCAGCGACACCGACATGAGATTTGTCATCGCAGAAACCGCGCCGAGACTCCCCTGATAGATATTATAAAATGCCGTCAGACAGATTCCCGCCGCCATAAAAGAACAGATGACGGAGGACATCCCCGACGCCGTACCGCTGCCGAACCCGGAAGCGAAACTGCTGAGAATTCCGGCGGCGATACAGATACAGATCAGCTGCGCCGCCAGACTGACCAGCCCCCGGATTTCTCCGAAAAACATGGTTTTCAGCAGATCCAGTACTTTCTCCTGATTGACCGCGGCGTCGCCCGACAACATGTTCAGCACGATTTCCTTCACGCTGAAATTCTGCGCCACCTCCCGGGGCACGTCCGCCGCCCGCAGGATGCCTTCCATGCCAGCGGTATTGAGCGACTCAGCCTGAGACCGAAAAATATCACTGTAATCGATCATGGCAGTCTTCGCTCATTTCTCCGCCCGCCGGATTCCCGTTTTCTTCTTTTGTACATATATTTTTCCCTCCGTCAGATTTCAAGTAACATCTGAAGCATTCGAATCAGCGACGTAAATACCGGCAGAGCCGCGTAAAAGATAAAAATCTTTCCCGCCATCTCCACCTTGGAGGCGATGCCATTTTCCCCGGCGTCCCGGCAGACCTGCGCCGAAAAATCGGTGAGATAGGCGATGCCGATCACTTTCAGCAGCACAGGGAAATAGACTCCCGCGCTGCCGGATTTCTGAAACAGCCCTGATACGCCCGAAATGATGCCTTCCAGCTGAGAGTAGACCATGGCAAACAGTACCAGACCGCTGGCCGCTGAAATATAGATGGAGAATTCCGGACGCCAGGAGCGGACCGCCAGCGACAATACCGCACATATCAGTCCCACAGCTGCAATCTGAAACATAGCGCCTCCTTTTTCAGAGCATAAACATCGTCTTTACCGCCGAAAAGAACTGACTGATCATCGAAATGATGATGAAGAGCACCACGACGATCCCCGCCAGTGTGGTCATCATCGCCTGATCCTCTCTGCCCGCCCGAATCAGCACCTGGTTCAGTACCGCCACGATAATGCCGATGGCGGCGATTTTAAAAATCATATCTACATTAATATCCAATGTATGACCCCTTCCTGCCGTTCTTTCAGAAAACGAGAATAGCGGCGGCGCATCCGGCAGTCAGTCCCAGAGTCTTATACAGCCGGGAACGGGATTCTTTCTCCTTGCGCGCCTCCAGCAGGCGAACCTCCAGTTCTTCTGCTGTCTTTTCCAGATAACGGCACTGCCCCTCGATATCGTCTCTTCCCAGCCGCAGTCCTGCGGACATCAGCGCCAGACGATCGCTGTCCTTCAGCGGCGGCCGGCGGCCGAACACATTTTCCACGGAACTGCGCCACATCGTCTCGGTATCTCTTCCGCGGCAGTGATTCAGCTGATCCTGAAACTCGGAAAAGAGAGAGACACAGCAGCCGGAGCAGGAAGACGTCAGCCTCTGCGCCACGCGTTCCAGCCGGTCGTGGGTATAGTAGATTTCATTGCGGAAGAGACGAATCCCGCTGATAAGTTCTGCGATCATCTCTTCCCGCTTTGTCAGCTGAGACGCCTGATATTGCCCGGCGGCGGCCCCGGACACCGCCAGCGCTGCCGCCGTCATCATTTTCACTGTCATAGCGTCAATCATGTCGTTCGGTCTCCCATTTCATTTCCCTGGGATGAATCAGACTCAGCCCTGAGGAATTTTTGATATCGGCTACAGTTCCCGGCGCCGGCGTGTCCGTCAGAAAGATCAGCCGGCGGATGATGCCTTTTTTCACAAAAGGACCGACATGAGAATGAAGCACATCTTCAAACGATTCTCCGTGCATAGTAGCCGCCACAGCTACGCCGGACACACACGCCCGTTCGATGGCGGCGACGTCCGCTTTCGTTCCGATTTCATCCACAGCGATCACATCCGGCGACATGGAACGAATCAGCATGAGAATGCCCGTATCCTTGGGGCAGGAATCCATCACATCCGTTCTGGGTCCCAGATCAAACCCGCAGATTCCCCCGGAAGCGCCTGCAATCTCACACCGTTCATCACATACGCCCACTTTGTAGCCCCCATTGGACAGATTTCGGATCACATCCCTCAAAACCGTCGTCTTTCCGCATTTGGGCGGTGAGACGATGAGTGTATGCAACACCCGTCCTCTGGCATCGATGAGATGAGGAAAAATACCATCCGACACACCGATGATCTCCTGGCCCCTCCGTATGTTGACAGAGGAGATATCGCGGATCCCCGCGATGTTTCCGTGACCGTCGGTAACCGCTCTTCCGCAGATCCCTACTCTGTGACCTCCGTCTAAGGTGACAAAGCCGTTTCTCAGATCCTCCTGATAGGAGTATGCGGAATGGCGCATCAAAGAGTGAAAAATCTTTTCCACTTCCTCCTGAGAAAGGTTCTTTTCTCCCGACCGATACATCTCATACTCTTTGCCGCCGGCATACACCATCACCGGCCGCCCCGCCCGGAAGCGTATCTCCTCTAATGACCTGCTCATCTTGTCCGGCATCATACGCAGAGTTCTCGCGATATCGTCCGGCAGGCCGGATACGATTTCTTCCAGTGCACGTCCCGTTTTTCGGCGTTCCCTGACATTTTCCTGCGGTAACGCGGGCAGCTGACGCTGCCCGCGAATCTGACCGTAAGCGTATGGCCGCCGGGCCACTTTTCTTCCTGCTGCCTCATTCATCTTTTGTATCTCCCTCCTGTATCACTTCCGCCCCAAGACGGCATTCTTCTTTTCACCGGCGAAAAATCTGCGGCGAATCCTTCTGCAGCGGCGCATCCGACCCGAAATGCGGCTAAAATGCGCCCGAAATGTTTGTCCCTGATTAATCATATGAGGGTCGTCCGGATTTAGAACTCTGCAGAGACAAAAAACACAGAAAGGAACTCCCCGCACGGGGAATCCCTTTCTGTGTTTTTGTGGCTTATCTTGTGCGTTATGCAGAATAAAGGTACTTACATATGTGGCATGGAAAAATTTGGTCTTTTCTTCGCTGAAGAACTGAAGCAGCGAAAAAGAATAGTACCGCTTCTCCTCGAGAATACCGTCGGAAAATCTTCTGCTGATGCAGACTTCAAGAAAAAGCATAAGGCCGCTGGTTGTTTATCATTCACGAAAGTTTACGCTTAACTTCAGATGTAACTTTAAAATTACCCGCAAAGCGGAAACGATAACGTATCATCTATATGCACCCTCGGCGGCCTTATTTATTTTTTATTTGTCAACTTATAATTAGCACACTTATTTTTCTATTTAAAAAATAACATATCATACTTGTTGTGTCAATGAGATTGTGATATTTTTTACAAATTTTTTTCTGCGACTTACCTTACGGTCTCTTTCTCCGCAGCATATAAGACGCGCCTACCGGGAAACGAACCTTCATGCGGAGCATCTGCTGCGCATGCGGCGCTACTTCCACCGGTTTGCCGCTCTCAGCGTCGAAAAGCTCCTCTACCGTCTGAGTGAAGAAAGACGCGCTTCCGGGACCGAAAATTTCGATCTCATCGCCGACGCGGAAATGATTCCTCTGCTCGATCAGCGCGCTGCCGGTTTCGCCGTCATACGACCGGACGATTCCGATAAAGTCGTACTTCCGGATATAGGCGCTGGATTCGTAATTCTGGGCGCTCTCATCAGGTCTGCCCAAGAAAAAACCTGTGGTAAAGTGACGATTGCTGACCTTCGACAATTCTTCCAGCCATTCCGGGCGAAACCGATACGATGCGGGATCCGCATAATAGCGGTCGATCGCTTCCCGATAGACACGGACGACTGTCGCCGCGTAAAAAATCGTCTTCATCCGGCCTTCGATCTTCGCCGAGGCGATTCCCGCTTCCACCATTTCCGGAATATGGCCGATCATGCAGAGATCTTTGGAATTAAACACGTACGTGCCGCGCTGGTCTTCCTCTACAGGAAAATATTCCCCCGGCCGTTTTTCTTCCATCAGACTGTAATTCCAGCGGCAGGGATGGGCGCAGGCTCCGCGGTTGGCGTCCCTAACCGTCATAAAATTGCTCATCAGACACCTGCCGGAATAAGAGATACACATGGCTCCGTGAACAAAAGCTTCGATCTCCATATCTTCCGGAATCTCGCGGCGAAATTCCCGCAGTTCCTCAAAAGACATCTCTCTGGCCGCCACGATACGGGATATGCCCATGTCATACCAGAACTTCGCAGTCATATAATTCGTCGTATTCGCCTGTGTGCTCAGATGGAGTACAGCATCCGGCAGAATTTCCCGAAATACGGCGATCACACCTGGATCGGATACGAGAAAAGCGTCGATTTCCAGATCAGCGATCCCTCTGAGAAAATCCGGAAGAAGACGAATATCTTCATTATGAGCGAAGATATTTACCGTCATATAGATCCTTTTTCCTCGTTCGTGAGCGTATTTCGCTCCCTCACGGATTTCTTCCTTTGTAAAATTGCCGGCGCCGGCCCGCAGACCGAAAGCTTCGCCCCCGAAATAGACGGCATCGGCTCCGTAATCTATCGCGATTTTCAGTTTTTCCAAATCGCCGGCAGGCGCCAGCAGTTCCATTTTTTTCATCGTTATTTCATCCTCTGCTTCCCGCGTCGATCTCCGTTTGATCGCTCGCCACTATGCTCAGAGCAATTCCGTCTCCGGCGGCGAAAACCGACGTCACCGCAGCATCCGACGCCGTAATATAATCCAGAAATTCTCTCATTTTCCTGATGCTGGTTCTGTGCTTTCCCTTCGGATCATATTCGTCGGAAGCTGTCATCGCCCGCATCAGAATATTGTCGCAGACGATTGCACCGCCTTTTCGGCACAGCCTTAAAGCGCCGTCGTAAAAGGCGCGGTAATGACTTTTGGCCGCGTCGATAAACACAAAATCATAGCCCGGCTCCAGCTGATTTAAGGTCCCTCTTGCATCTCCGAACAGAACTTCGATCTGTTCGCCGTAGCCCAGACGACGAATATTGTCCGAAGCCTTTTCAAACATCACGGGATCTGCCTCCAGAGTGGTTATTTTCGTACCGGCGCCGCAGACCTGTGCAAAACAGGAGGAAGAATATCCTACCGCCGCACCGATCTCCAGAATCCTGCGGGGCCGTATCAGCGTCAGCATCGACACCAGAAACCGTTCGGTATCTCTCAGAATTACCGGTATATGATCCGCTTCCGCCTGCCGGCGCAGCTCTGCCAGTTCTGACGTCAGCGGCCGGTACAAGCCGTCGATGTACCGGGTGACAACTTCATTTGTAATATTCATATCTTCAGCTCTCACCTCTGCTCTTTGCCTGTCTCACTTCAGTGAATTGAGATATTCTTCCCTGTACTGAGCGAATTCCGTATCGGTCGCGGCAAAATTATGACTTCCGCTGCCGTCCGGCTTCAGTACGTAAAACAGATAATCCGTCTCCTCGGGCCAGAGAGCGGCTTCGATTGCTGATTTATGAGGCTGGCAGATCGGACCTGCCGGCAGCCCCTCGACTTTATACGTATTGTAAGGAGAATCGACTTCCAGATCCGAATAGGATAAACGGGACTTCTGCTCTCCCAGAGCATACTGAACGGTAGCGTCAATCTGAAGTTTCATTCCGTCCGCCAAGCGATTGTAAATGACGCTGGCGACCTTCGCCCCTTCTTCCGATACCAGAGTCTCTCTCTGGATCATAGACGCGACGGTGACGATGTCTCTCGGCGTCAGTCCCATCTGCGCTGCCCGGTCATAGTATTCGTCGGTAAACACCTTGTCAAACTGCGCCAGCAGCATATCTACCAGATCATGAGCGGAAGTGCCCTTCGGAACGAAGTAAGTCTCCGGATAGAGAAATCCCTCCAGGCGTTTCTCTCCCGATCCCGCGTATTCCATAAAACGATACTCAAATTGGCCGTTCTGTGTTTCTCTGAGGAATTCCTCCTTCGTGCAGACTCCGGCCTTTTCCGCAGCTTCCGCAACCTGGTCGAGTGTATATCCCTCCGGAATCGTCAGCCTGTTCTGCTCCTGATCTCCGGAAATCAGCTTGTCCATAATTTCTTCCGCCGTCATCGCCGGACTCACCTCGTAGACGCCCGCTTTGTACTTTCCGTCGTTTCCCGACAGCCGGGATTTGAGGCGGAATTTCTGCGCGCTGGCGATAACCCCCTTTTCCTCCAATTTATCTGCGATAGCTGTAGTCGTATCTCCGGAAGCCACTTCCACGAGTATGATCTTATCCGATCCCGGCGACAGCGCTTTATTCATCGTACTCAGATAATATCCGCCGCCGGCAGCGGCGATGACGATAATCAATAGGAGAATCAGAATGACCGATTTTCCCCTGCTTTTTTTCTTTGCTTTATTTTCTGTTGCCACGTATTGTTTCCTCCCTGTTTTTTCAGTTGCTATAATATATAGTAAAATGATTCCTGTTCTGTGTCAACGCCGCCTCCGCATACGGAAAGTCCTCCTGACAGGTCATTTTGCAGGACAGAAGATAACGTATTTCAAAAACAGATCTGCCGCCTCATTCTTCTGCATCCGGCGGCGTTATATTCCCGTCCTCGTCGAGATCGACTTCGATCTCAGGAAGCAGCTCGAAATAAAAATCGGAATACTTTTCCGCCAGCGCCGCGATACAGCGGGTCTGAAGCATCTTAAACCTCCGCACGGAAAGTTCATCTCTGTCCAATGTGACGTAAACGCTGATCCAGAACTTTCTTCCCGTCCTGACGATATCATAATAAATATCGGAGCAATTGCTCTCCAGAATGATCGGTTCCACCAGACTCTTGATATCATGCACGGTCTCTTCCTCCGGGGAAATGAGAAGCAGATCCCGTATGCCGGTGACGACTGTTCGGATCGGAATCGGAAGCATGATCATCGAAAGCACGATAGTAATGATGGAATCCAGATACGGAACGGCCTTCTGAAACCAGTCAAACGGAATCAGCGACGGCAGCAAAAATGCCGCGGTCATTCCCAGAGAGATGACGCTGTCCATCTTCCATCCCTGCATCTCCACCTTGACAATAGGCGAATTCATATTCTTATTCTTCCGCTTCAGATAGACCGCCACCGCGACGCCGAGGATGCAGGCTGTCATCTCAAACCACGCCACTGTCCCGAACTCTACCGTTCTTCCGCCGTGAAACAGAATATTGATACTGTTGGAGATCAATCCCACGGTAACCGCTGTCATCGTAATCCCTTTAATAACCAGAAATACCGTCTCCATCTGCATATGACCGAAGGGGTATTTTTCATCGCTGGGTTTGTACAGCAGCGGAATCAGGAAAATCGACGGCAACAGCATGAAAAACTCGATGCCGTCATAGACGGCGTCCAGAAGCACTGCCTGAGATCCGGTGACGATCGCCATGACCAGCTCGATAACGACGAAAAATAAATTCCCGTACAGCGATACCGACATCGCCCGTTTCTCTCTCTTTGAAGTTCTCTTGCCCGTTCCCATGAAAAATCCACCCTCCCGCAGAATAAAAAAGAAAGGCATCCTATACAACGCCGTTCAGCGCAATACCGGAGGCCCTTCCATAAGACGTTTGTCATTATTTCTTTCCTTTGATTCGATTCCTATATAATCTAACACAGCGGCCGATAAAATGCAAGGGCGGAGCGAGGAAAGAGACCTCCTTCTCCCGGTATGCGAAATCCTCCCGAAAAGATCTCCCTGTTTTCGGCCTTTCTTCTCATCCGGACAAGTCTCCGCCGGCAGCCGCGCAATTTATGATATAATAAAAAAAATACCGCCGCAGAGAGACTTGCAGAGCTTTGGCAGTTTCTGCGGATCCGGGCGGTTTCAATCAGGAGAAAAAAATGACAAACAGACAGAGAAAAAAATTTGAACCGATCCGGGATCTGCTGCGCTGTCCCTGCTGCGGCGGCGATATGCGCATCGAAACAGGCAGTCTGCGCTGCGCCGCCGGTCACTGTTTCGACATCGCCTCAAAAGGCTATGTAAATCTGACCCTCGCTCAGAAATCGCTGAAGGGATATGATTCGAACTTCTTCGAAAACCGCAGGGAGGTTATGGAACAGGGACTCTATCGCCACGTGCTGGACGGAATCCTGAGTTATCTGCGTTCTCATCCTCTTTTGCGCCGGATCCTCGATGTGGGATGCGGCGAGGGCTATTACGCGAAAAGCATCGCAGCCGAGATGCGGGACAGCCGTGCAGAAACGGCGGGCAGGAATCCGGCCGGCCGGTCTTCAGAGAGGGCGGAAGATAGTCCGTCCGAACTCCTGCAAAAAACGGAGTCTCCTCTCGCAGACCGCGCCGTCATCGCCCTGGACTTATCCAAAGATGCCGTCAAATGCGCCTCACGGGGAGGAAACGACGTCTGCTGGCTGGTCTCCGATCTTTCCCGGATTCCATTGAAAGACGACAGTATCGACTGTATACTGAATATTTTCACCCCTGCAAATTACGGAGAATTTCAGAGAATCCTCACCGGCGAAGGCCGGATCCTCAAAGTGATTCCCGGCGAAGATCATCTGCGGGAGCTCCGGCAGGCTGTCCGCCAGCAGATTATAAACAAAGAATACTCCAATCAGCAGGTCATCCGTCATTTCGAAAAACATTTCCGTCTCATCGAGCAGATTCCGCTGAAAAAAACGATGTCTCTGCGGCCGGAACAACTCGGCTTTCTTTTCGATATGACGCCTCTGCTCTTTCATGTGGACAGAGAAGAACGAAAAAAACTGACGATCGCGGAGATCACAGTGGACGCCTGTCTGCTGGTGGGAAAGAAATAGCGATATGATATAAAGATACAAAAAAAGGAGACCGAAAGTCATCTTCCTGACTTTCCATCTCCTTTTTGCATTGAAAGGTCTCAATAAAATCTTATTTCTCTTCCTTCGCTCTTCCGAGGTATTCGCCGGATCTCGTATCGATCTGAATCAGCTCGCCTTCTTCGATAAAAATAGGGACCTGAATCACAGCGCCAGTCTCTACGGTAGCCGCTTTTGTCACATTTGTAGCGGTATCGCCCTTAACGCCCGGTTCCGTCTCCACAACCTTCAGGTTTACGAAATTCGGAGCCTCTACGATAAACGCGTTGCCTTTGTAGAACTTGATCGTAGCTTCATCGTTTTCTCTCAGATACTTGATCGCATCTTCCACCAGTTCATAAGGAAGCGGCACCTGGTCAAAAGTCTCCTCATCCATGAAATAATAGAGCTCGCCGTCGTCGTACAGATACTGCATCGTCTTCGTTTCGATGTTCGCCTTAGGAAATTTATCGTTCGGATTGAACGCTTCTTCTCTCGTAGCGCCTGTGAGTATATTTCTGTATTTCGTTCTTACGAAAGCGGCGCCCTTGCCCGGCTTAACATGCTGGAAATCGAGTACTACATGGGGTTCGCCGTTCATTTCAAACGTGATACCTTTTCTGAAATCGCTTGCGTATACCATAAAAACCTCCAATATTTATCAAAGAATAATCAGTTCTTTTTCTGACGTCACTAAGTTGATTATAGCAGAATCCCCCACTATGGACAAGTCTTCTATGCGAACTCCAAACTTTTTCGGCAGATAGATCCCCGGTTCGATGGTAATCAGCATATTTTTGTCCAGTACTTCAATACTGCGGGGATTGGCTGTCGGCGCTTCGTGAATTTCCAGACCTACGCCGTGCCCCAGCGCATGGCCGAAATAACGTCCGTATCCCGCCGCCGCGATGATATCTCTGGCCGCGGCATCCGCCTGCTGGCCTGTCACTCCCGGCCGGATCGCTTCGCAGGCCGCACGCTGCGCTTTCAGAACCACGTCGTACACCGCTCTCTGCTCGTCGGACACCCGGCCCACCGCTACAGTCCGGGTCATATCCGAACAGTAGCCCTCATAGACACAGCCGAAATCCATGGTGACAAAATCGCCGTTTTGGATCAGCTCCTCGGTAGGATGCGCGTGAGGCATGGAAGAACGGACTCCTGAAGCGCAGATGGTGTCGAAAGACAGCCCCGAAGCGCCTGAATCTCTCATCCTGCGCTCCAAAAGCCAGGCGATCTCCTTTTCACTGACTCCCGGACGAATCTCTCCGAGGATATAGGAAAAAGCCTCGTCAGCGATGCGGGCCGCTTGCCGTATCTTATCCAGTTCCTCTTCATCTTTTACCATGCGTCCTTTTTCCACGATTCCGTCGGCGTCCTCAAAGGTGCTCTCGCATTCCTCGAGACACTCTTCCAGCCTTTTGCAGACATTCATCGTGACAGACGAAAACTCCAGCCCCAGACACAGAGGTTCTTCCTCGGCGATAAAATCATAGAGCGTATACTCCGGCGTCACCTGAACCACGTCATACAGCGGCTTCAGCTCAGAAGCCGCTTCGATATAGCGAAAGTCCGTCAGCAGATAATTCCGGTCTTCTGTGATGAGAATATCGAAGGAACTGGAATAAAACATCGACAGATAATTCTTATTTTCTGTCTTCGAAATCAGCATCGCGTCGATATTACGCTTCGCCATCTCTTTTCTGACTTTATCGATTCGCCGGGATAAGGTCCAGTGTTTCTGACTGTTCATAAAGATTTGCCTCTTTCTAAATACAGACGTCTCAGACTTCCAGGAAAATCGGCAGGATGATCGGACTTCTCTTGGTCTGTTCGTAGATAAACGTCCTCAGTTCATCCCGCACGGCGTTTTTCATCGCGGACCACTCCTTCAGGCCCCTGTCCTGACAACTTTCCAGCACTTCTGTAACCACTTCTCTGGCGGAAGTGATCAGTTCTTCCGATTCTCTCACATAAACGAAACCCCTCGAAATAATTTCCGGTCCCGACACCAGGAGTCCGGAACCTTTTTCGATCGCCGCTACGACGACGATCAGGCCGCTTTCCGACAGAAGCTTTCTGTCTCTGAGAACGATATTTCCCACATCGCCGACGCCCAGACCGTCGACGAGAACCTGGCCGCTGGTGACTTCTTCCTTCGCTACGTCCGCTCTGCTCTTCGATACCGTAAGTACGTTTCCGTTTCTCAGGATAAAAATGTTCTCCTTCGGCGTACCCATACTCTGAGCCAGCTTCGCATGAGCGTCCAGATGGCGGTATTCCCCGTGAATCGGCATAAAATACTTCGGCCGAATCAGAGAATGCATCAGCTTCAGTTCTTCCTGACAAGGGTGCCCGGAAACGTGAATGTCCGCGATATCCGAATAGATGACCTGCGCTCCCTTCTGCAGAAGCTTATTTACCACATTGGAAATCGTCTTTTCATTTCCGGGAATCGGACTGGAGGAAAGGACGATGATGTCATCTTTTCTGATCTGAACGGATTTATGATCATTGGACGCCATTCTCGTAAGAGCTGACATCGGCTCTCCCTGACTTCCCGTGGTAACGATGACAATCTGCTCATCTTTTAAATTTTTAATTCGGTTGATATCTACCAGTGTATTATCCGGGATACGCAAATATCCCAGCTGTGATGCGATTTCTACGATATTGACCATGCTTCGGCCGGAGATCGCTACTTTTCTCTTGTATTTCACCGCGAGATCGATGATCTGCTGTATTCTGTCGACGTTTGAAGCGAACGTCGCAACTATGATTCTGTTTTTTGCCGGAGCGAAGATTCCCTCCAGCGTCGCCGCTACCGTCTGCTCGGAAGGCGTATATCCCCTTCTCTGAGCATTGGTGCTGTCTGCCATCAGCAGCAGAACTCCGTTTCTTCCGATCTCCGCAAATCTCTGAAGATCGATAGGTTCCCCCTGAAGAGGGGTGTAGTCTATTTTGAAGTCTCCCGTATGGAGAATGACGCCGGCCGGCGTCGTAATGGCGAAAGCCACCGCGTCCGCCACGGAATGAGTCATCCGAAGGACCTCCACCCGGAAAGATCCCAGCATCAGATGATCTCCGGATTTAATCGCCTTTGTCTTAGCCGTGAGTCCGTGTTCTTTCAGTTTATTTCCAATCAGTCCCAAAGTCAGCGGCGTACCGTAAATCGGAACTCCGCTGATGCGCTTCAGCAGATAAGGGATCGCTCCGATGTGATCCTCGTGTCCGTGAGTCACGATCAGCCCCCGGATTTTGTCCTTGTTACTGACGAGATAAGACATATCCGGAATGACGATATCTATGCCGTACATATCGTCGCCAGGAAATGTCATGCCGCAGTCGATCAGCAGCATTTCGTCACCGTATTCGAGAACTGTAATGTTTTTTCCGACCTCATTCAGTCCTCCCAGCGGAATGATCTTTACAGACGGTTCGTTTCCTCTGTTTTTTCCGCCTCTTCTCGTATTTCTGTTTCTCAAATTTACCTTCCTTTACACGTTGTAACACAGCGCCGGCGCTTCCGCCTCCGCAGACGTCGGATTCTGTTCCCGGGATCCGGCGGGAATCATAATCTCCCGCAAAACTCCCGAAGAGCAGATATCCTTCGGCGCTGTGCTGAAATCGTCCGCAAACTCTGATCAAGCTGCCTTGTCAGAGCTTTGCCCCGATTTGAACTTACCGCGCGATGCCGTCCCTTTCCGCCGGCGACGGCACCACGCGTCTCTTCTGATAACAGGCGCGGATTTTCCTGTTCTGCGCCTTTTTTCACCGGCCGGCGCCGCAACGGTCCGCTCGGACGCCGCCAGCCGGTCTCCCGGACTGCGCAGCGATTCCCGCAGGGAGCGGGAATCGCTGCGCGGCTCACTCTCTGCAATCCCATATCGGTCCGTGTTTTTCGACACGGCGGATCCGCCGGGATGCAGCGCTCTCACTTCACTACGATATTGACCAGTTTGCCCGGCACGGCGATGACTTTAACCACATTTTTACCTTCGATGAGCGCCTTGACGCTTTCATCCTCCAGCATCTGATCCGTTAGAGCTTCTCTCGACAGACTGCTGTCCACATCTGCCTTCATTTTTACTTTGCCGTTGATCTGAACGACGATTTCCACCGTATCCAGTTTCAGAGCGTCTTCGTCGTAAGAAGGCCAGGACTCGAAATAGACCGCGCTACTGTGTCCCAGTTTTTCCCACATTTCTTCACAGATATGGGGAACAAAAGGAGACAGGAGCAGGACGAGCTTTTCCGCCGATTCTCTGAGCAGAGCGTGATTCGGCGCTTCCGCCTGTTTGCAGCGGTACATTTCGTTTACCAGTTCCATGATCGCACTGATCGCAGTGTTGAAACTGAAACGGCCCGGAGCAAAGCTGTCCGTCACTCTCTTGACCGTCTTATTGAGCTCATAGTAAAGGCTCTTGTCGTCCTTCGACTCAATCCTGACTTCGGCTCTTTCCGGCATCTTTTCGATGCATTCCAAGACGAGCCTCCATACTCTGTTGAGGAACTTATAGCTTCCCTCTACACCGGTATCCGACCAGTCCAGATCTCGTTCCGGCGGAGCGGCGAAGAGAATGAACAGTCTCGCTGTATCGCAGCCGTACTTTTCGATGATCTGCGCCGGGCTGACGATGTTTCCTACAGACTTCGACATCTTCGCACCGTCTTTGAGCACCATGCCCTGGGTCAGCAGATTTTCAAAAGGCTCTTCCGCTTCCAGAAGTCCGATATCGTGGAGAACCTTCGTAAAGAATCTGGCATACAGCAGATGGAGAATCGCGTGTTCCACGCCGCCGATGTACTGATCCACATTCATCCAGTAATCCGCTTTTTCTTTATCAAACGGCTTCTGCTCATTTCTCGCATCGGTATATCTCAGAAAATACCAGGAGGAGTCCAGGAAAGTATCCATGGTGTCCATCTCGCGTCTCGCTGGTTTTCCGCATTTCGGGCAGACCGCCTCGGCGAATTCCCTGCTGGTGGTCAGAGGAGACTCTCCCTTACCAGTAAATTCTACGTCGGCGGGTAGCAGAACCGGCAGATTTTCTTCCTTCTCCGGCACCCAGCCGCAGTCTTCACAATATATCATCGGAATCGGTGCGCCCCAGTATCTCTGTCTGGAGATGAGCCAGTCTCTGAGACGGAAGTTGACGGTACCCTTTCCGATTCCTTTTTCTTCCATGTATTCGATAATCTGCTTCATAGCGTCTTTATTGTTCAGACCATCAAAAGAACCGGAGTTGATCATCGTTCCTTCCGCTACGAAGGCTTCCGTCAGATGTTCGATGTCGATTTCCGGATTTGCCGGATCCACCACCGGAATCACTTCGATGCCGTATTTTTTTGCAAAGTCGAAGTCTCTCGTGTCGTGAGCCGGCACAGCCATAATCGCGCCTGTACCGTAATCCATCAGGACATAGTTGGCGATATAAATCGGAATCTTTTTGCCGTTCAGCGGATTGACGGCATACCGGCCGATGAAGCAGCCTTCTTTTTCCAGAGCCGTAGAACTCCGGTCGATATCGCTGAGATGCTGCAGCTTCTCCATAAATGCTTCCGCTTCCGCCTGATACTCCGTACCTTCGATCAGTTCCCTCACATATGGATGCTCCGGAGCCAATACCATAAAGGTGGCGCCGAAGAGCGTATCCGGGCGGGTAGTGTAGATCTGCAGATCCTTTTCAAAACCGTCGATCTTGAATGTGACCTCTGCGCCTTCGCTTCTGCCGATCCAGTTTTTCTGCATCAGCTTCACCTTCTCGGGCCAGCCCGGCAGCTTGTCCAGATCCTTCAGGAGCCTGTCCGCATAGTCGGTGATCTTCAGATACCACTGGGAGAGATCTTTCTTTCCCACCAGCGTCTTACACCGTTCGCACTTGCCGTCTACCACCTGTTCGTTCGCCAGAACCGTCTGACAGGAAGGACACCAGTTTACCGGATTTTTCTTCTTGTATGCCAGTCCCTTTTTATAGAACTGAATAAAAATCCACTGCGTCCACTTATAGTAATCTCTGTGGCAGGTAGCGACTTCTCTGTCCCAGTCGTAGCTGAGTCCCAGCGCTTTCAGCTGCTGTCTCATCTCTCCGATGTTTTCCCAAGTCCAGTCATCCGGGCGCACGCCGTTTTTAATCGCTGCATTTTCCGCAGGAAGGCCGAAAGAGTCCCAGCCCATCGGATGAAGGACATTGAGTCCCTTCATTCTCATATATCTGGCCGTCACGTCACCGATGGAATAATTTCTCACATGACCCATGTGGAGTTTCCCGGAAGGATACGGAAACATTTCCAGCACATAGTATTTTTCTTTTGACGAATCCTCTTCTGTATGAAAGACGTCATTTTCCTCCCAGTATCTCTGCCACTTCTTTTCTATCGACTGAAAGTCATATCTTTCTGCCATACCGCTAAACCTCCCACTCAATCTGCTCGCAGTCGGACCAGATCTTTTCCAGATTGTATTTCTCCCGCATGGATTCCACCATGAGATTGATGATCACGTCGCCGTAATCCATGAGAATCCAGCCGGAACCATTTTTGCCTTCGATGTGCTTGACAAAGCGTCCGTTTTTTTCGGATCTGTCTTCCACCTCCGACGCCAGCGCGTTGATCTGCCGTTCCGATCCGCCTGCGGCGATGATGAGATAGTCTGCGAACATAGACTGGCTGCCTACATCGAGCACGACGATATCAAATCCCTTCTTATCATCCAGAACCTGCGCGGCGAAAACGGCAAAAGTGCGGCTGTCTTCGATGGAACGGTCTTTCATGAGTTCCCGGAACCATTCCAGCGCTTTGACCGTATCCTGATCCATATAGCGTCCGGAATTTCCCACGATCTGCACCGTCCACTCCAGCACTTCACAGCAGGCCTGATCCAGATCGGAAAACGCCAGCGCGTTGAGACGCTCCGCGTCGTCATAGGTCCGATTCGGCTCCGTGGCGTCCGACACGAAAATGATCTTTTCCAGCAGGCTCATATCCGCTCTTCCCGTGGTGTGATAACTGACGGCATTGAGAATATCCTCGTCCTCCACGCCGAATTTCGCTTTGAGAATGGCCGCCGCCAATTTGCTGTGCGCCAGCTGCGGCTTATCGATATAATAATCGCCGAGCTGATATTCCTCCACCAGCGTATTCATCTCCTCGATGTCAAGATTTTTGCAGGCATCGTGAAACAGCGCCGCGATTTCCGCTTTTTCCGGATCCGCGCCGTAACGTTCTGCCAGCCTCACCGCTGTGTAGATGACGCCTTCGGTATGACGGTATCTCTTTTCTGTCAGCCGTACTCTGATGTAATCGTCCAGCTTTTTTCTGAATTCTTTGTCCATAAAACACTCCGTCTCTGTACGCGTCTTTTCGCATACCTAATCCCGTTCATTTCCCGATTTGAATCCGGGCCCCTTAATACAAATTTTTCTCTTTTATATAATCCGCTACCTTATCCGGTGTCAGATATTTGATACTCTGATTCGCTCGGCTCCTCCTCCGGATCTCGGTAGAGGAAATATCCGCTTTCGGGATATCGATGATCCGGACGTCCGCCTGATACTCTCTGCAGAGATACTCGGCGAACTCCGCCAGTTCAGCGTCCCGGTAGCCCGGGCGTCCTCCCACGAGAAACGGATAGCGGCGAAGAAGCTCTTCGCAGTCCTTCCAGCGTTCGATCTCCAGAATGGAATCCGCCCCGGTAATGAAAAAGAGCTGATCCTCCGGGTAAATTTCCTCCAGCATTCTCATGGTATCCGCAGTATAAGAAATCCGGTCGCTGGCCGATTCGAAATCGGAAGCTTCGAGGTGTTCGTTGTCTTCTACCGCAAGCTGTACCATGCGGAACCGGTCCTCTCCGGGAGCGATCTTTCGGTTGAGCTTAAAAGGAGACGCATGAGCCGGCATGATGAGCACCTTATCCAGCCCCGCCTCCTGTCTGACGTTCTCCGCCAGAATCAGATGACCGTGATGGATGGGGTTGAAACTCCCCCCAAGTATTCCGATTTTCATAATGCCGCCCTCTGCACTTCTACGATTCCTGAGAATCCTGCTGCGCCGTCACCTGTATCGATAATTCCCGCAGCTGTTCTGCGGAAATATCCCCCGGAGCGCCCGACATCAGGCACTGAGCGTTCTGATTCTTCGGAAAAGCGATAACCTCACGGATGCTCGATTCGCCCAGCATCAACATCACCAGACGGTCCAGGCCGTAAGCCAGCCCGCCGTGAGGAGGCGCGCCGTACTTGAAGGCTTCCATCATGAAGCCGAATTTTCTCTCCGCTTCCTCCTCGGAGAGTCCCAGGGCAGCAAACATCCTCTTCTGAAGCTCTCTGTCGTGAATACGGATACTGCCGCCGCCCAGCTCCACGCCGTTGAGGACGATGTCGTAAGCCTTGGCTTTGACGCTGCCCGGATCGGATTCCAGACGGTCGATATCCTCTTCCGCAGGCTGAGTAAACGGATGGTGCATCGCATAATATCTCTGATCCTCTTCATTATATTCGAAAAGAGGGAAGTCCGTAACCCAGAGGAAATTATATACAGAATCGTCTAAAAGCCCCAGTTTTCCTGCAATATCTCTTCTCAGGAATCCCAGAGAGTCGTAAACGACTTTTTTCTTATCCGCCGCGAAGAGAATCAGATCTCCCGCGGAAGCTTCCATTCTTTCGAGAATGGCTGCTGTGTGCTCTTCGTCGAAGAACTTGGCGATAGGAGAGGTGACGCCCTCTTCCGTGACCTTCATCCATGCCAGACCCTTAGCTCCGTAAGACTTGACGGTTTCCTGAAGCTTGTCGATGTCCTTACGGCTGAATTTTTCCGCGCCGCCGCTGATATTGACGGCATTTACGATACCGCCGCTTTCCAGAGCGCCGGTAAACACCTTAAATCCGCATCCGGATACAATATCGCCCAGATCCTTCAGTTCAAAGCCGAAACGAGTGTCCGGCTTGTCGCTGCCGTATCTCGCCATGGCTTCGTCATATGGGAGACGTTCAAAAGGAATCGCCACGTCCACATCCAGAACTTCCTTAAAGAGCGTCTGGAGAAATCTCTCCTGAATGTCGATGATATCGTCCGGTTCCACAAAAGAGAGCTCCATATCGATCTGAGTGAATTCCGGCTGACGGTCCGCTCTGAGATCTTCGTCGCGGTAACATCTTGCGATCTGATAATAACGGTCCACTCCGGAGACCATCAGAATCTGCTTAAACTGCTGCGGAGACTGAGGAAGCGCGTAAAATCTGCCGCTGTTGACACGGCTGGGAATGAGATAGTCTCTCGCGCCTTCCGGCGTCGGATTGACCAGCGTCGGCGTCTCCACTTCGATAAAACCTTCTCTGTCGAAGAAATTTCTCGCGCAGATGGTCACCTGGTGTCTGACTTTGAGATTTCTCTGCATTTTCTGCTTCCTCAGATCCAGATATCTGTATTTCAGCCGGAGATTCTCATCTACATTATCGTCATCCCTGATATAAATCGGAGGCGTTTCCGATGCGGAATAAATCACGAAATCGCTGACCGCGATTTCGATGTCTCCCGTCGCCAGTTCTTTATTTTTCGATTCTCTCTCGATGACCGTTCCTCTGACGCCGATGACATACTCGCTCTTCAGCGTATCCGCCGCTTCGAAAAGTTCCTTTGGAACTTCATCGGAGAAGACGATCTGTACGATTCCGGTTCTGTCCCTCAGATCGCAGAAAATCAGACCGCCCAGGTTTCTCTTCTTGCTCACCCAACCGTTCAATACGACCTCCGCGCCCGCGTCGCTGAGTCTCAGCGATCCGCACATATTTGTTCTTTTCCAGACATTTCTCATAGTACTGCCTCTTCCTGCTCTTTCGAATTATTTCGCATTTTCCAGTTCTCCGATCAGCTCTTCGGGAGCGATCTGCTTCTGGGTCGACGTCTTCATATCTTTCAGTGTGATCTTATTCTGCGCCAGCTCATCGTCGCCGATGACAGCGGTAAAACGGGAATGGAGCCGGTCTGCGTATTTGAACTGGCCCTTGATGTTTCTCGCCGCCACATCCAGCATCGCCTTAAAACCGCGCTTTCTCAGATCGTGAATCAGTTTCTGGGCATACATCCTCGCGTCGTCGCCCATATATGCCACGAAGAGATCGGTGCCCTCCTCTTCCGGCAGGTAAGCGCCGGTAGCCTCCATGACGATGAGAAGACGCTCTATTCCCAGGCCGAAGCCGATGCCCGGCGTCTTCGGGCCGCCCAGCTCTTCTACCAGATGATCGTATCTTCCGCCGCCGCATACGGTTCCCTGAGCGCCGATGGTATTCGTGACGATCTCGAAAGCCGTCTTCGTATAGTAATCCAGCCCTCGGACGATTCCCGTATCCACCACATAACCGATATCCAGAGCCTGCAGGTTCGCTTTCAGCTCTTCGAAAGCCTGTCTGCAGTCATCGCACAGATAATCGATCATCACCGGCGCCCCCTCAGACAACTCGTTGCAGTGAGGATTTTTGCAGTCCAGGATTCTCATCGGGTTTTTCTCATATCTCGTCTTGCAGGTATCGCAGAAGGCATCGTAATGCGGCTTCAGAAACTCCTGCAGCGCTTTCCGGTAGACGGCTCTGCACTCCGGACAGCCGATGCTGTTGATCCGAAGCTCCAGTTCTCCTACCCCCAGCTTCTCAAAGAAGTCCATCGCCAGCGCGATGACCTCCGCGTCCGCCATCATATTTTCCGCACCGAAGACTTCGATGCCTAACTGATGGAATTCCCGCAGACGTCCCGCCTGGGGTTTTTCGTAGCGGAAACAGGGAATCACATAGCAGAATTTCGCCGGTTTGGTATCCGCATAGACTTTATTCTCGATATAGGAACGCACCACACCCGCCGTGCCTTCCGGCTTCAGAGCGATGCTCCTGCCGGCGTGATCCTCAAATATGTACATCTCCTTCTGGACGATATCCGTCGTATCTCCCACACCTCGCTGAAACAGTTCCGTATGCTCGAATACCGGCGTCCGGATCTCCTCAATTCCGTAATTTCTGCAGATCTCCCGGAATGTATTTTCAATATACTGCCATTTCCTGGACTGTCCCGGAAGGACATCCTTCGTCCCCTTAGGGGCCTTTGTAAGCATTGATTAATCCTCCTTTTATCCGATACGAAAGACAGAACAAAACCGGGGCGTTCCCGCAGGTTCGACCTCTTTTCACAAAGAACGCCCGGACGGATGCACGCCGCAGAAAAAAACTCCGGCCCGCGCCGGCGGCTCTTTTTTCCTTCGGAATTCCCGCGCCGCTCAGCCGCCAAAAGGCTTGTAGAGCGCTCTTTCCTTGCGCTGAATCATCTCGTCCAGCCTTTCGATATATATTTCAAAATTCGTCACATTCGGCACCCGCTCCAGCCGGTTTTCCTCCGGATAATAGGCTTTGCTGATGCCGCCTGCACCCAGCGCCGCGATCGTCTGATGCTCGTCCATGATTCGGATGTTATAGACGGATTCGCTGCCCGGACGGGCATAAGACACATTTTCAAAATTTCCCGTCATATGTTTCTGACGATACATATAATATGGAAAATATCCGTTCTCCGCCAGAATCCGCCGGGCGTCCGTCACCATCCGTCCGACTCCTGCGGCATTTTCGTAATGGTAATTTTCATTTTGTTCTTTTAAGCGGGATGCCCGCTTCACCGCCAGAGTATGGACCGTGATATTGTCCGGTCCCAAGGCGATGACACTTTTCAGCGTATGGAGAAACATGGCATAATCCTCGCCCGGAAGCCCTGCGATGATATCCGCATTGACGTGAGGAATCCCGCTCTGTCTGACCATTTCAAAAGCGCGGCAGATTTCCTCCACCGTATGCGAACGGCCGATCGCTTTCAGTGTCACGTCGTTCATGGACTGAGGATTTACGCTGACCCGATCCACTCCATAATGTCTCATTACAGACAGTTTCTCCCCGGTGATCGTATCCGGTCTGCCGGCTTCCACGCAGAATTCTCGGACTTCAGACAGATCGAAAGATTCCACAGCGCACGAAAGCAGTCTCTCCAGCGCAAATACGCTGAGAGAAGTGGGGGTGCCGCCTCCCACATAAAGGCTTTCCGGCACAATCCCGAGACTGCGGAATTTCGCTCCCACCGCCTCAATCTCTGTGAGAAGAGCCTGAAGATACCGCTCCATCGCTTCCCCGGACGCCTGATTGGACGCAAAAGAACAATAAAGACACCTCGTAGGACAGAAAGGAATCCCGATGTATACTCCGGCGGTGTTTTCCGCAGGCACCGATGTGAGAAACCTCTGGTTTCTGCAGGTCTCTAAAAGCAGATCGATCTTCTCCTCGCTGACATAGTAACGGCGGCGGAATATTTCAGCCGTTTCCTCTTCCGACAGCCCTCCGTCCATCATCTCGTTGACCAGCTTTGCAGGCCGCACCCCGGTCAGCGTCCCCCATTCCGGACGATAACCGGTGAGTTCTGCCAGCTCGTCGAAGACCCGGCGCTTCTCCGCATCCCGTTCTTCATTCTCTGTCCTGCGCTGTTCTTCTGACAGCGCTTTTTTCTCTCCGGCCGCGATCTTTTGCTGATCAGAAGATCCCTCAGCGGTCTCCGCCTTCTCTTCTACGAAGACTTCATACTCCTCCGGCCGCAGAAATTCCTTTGCCAGTTCCTCTAAGACATACCGGTGCTTTTCTTTTTTTACGTTTAATCTATACATTTATTCTATATATTTTTTCATCTTTGATTATTCCGTATGCGATCCGTATTCTACCGCCGCTTTCGCGGACAGACGGCAGGAACAGAACCGGTTCCCGTCTTTTCAGAAGCAGCTTATACAAAGACGGGCGCTCGGAAAGCAACGCCGCCCGTCGTCGGAACACAAGAGCGCCGGCGCTGTATCGCTGCCTTACAGAAACGGATTGAATTTCTTCTCGTGACCGATATTCGTCTGACCCATATGCCCCGGAAGGACATGCGTATCGTCGGGCAGAACGAAAAGCTTCGTATATACGGATTCCTTCAGCTGAGGATAAGATCCGCCTTTGAAATCGGTTCTTCCGATGGAATCAGCGAACAGAGTATCGCCGCTGAAGAGAACGTTGCCCACGAGGATAGAGATTCCTCCCAGCGTATGTCCCGGCGTGTGAAGGATCTTTAATTCCATATTGCCTACTTTGAGAACATCGCCGTCCTCCACGAGGACGTCCGGAATAAATTCGATTTTCTGTCCCATAAACTCAAGGGAAAGATTCTCACGAGCATCGTTAAACAGATAGATATCATCCTTATGACCTACCAGCGGGCATTTCCACAGTTCCTTAAAATACGGAACGCCGCAGATATGGTCGCCGTGGCCGTGAGTCAGGATGATATATTCGACCTCATAACCGTTAGAAGTCACATAATTCTCCAGATATTTGCTGGGGCCGCCCGGATCGACGACAAAAGCCTTTTTGGTGGATTCATCCGCACACAGGTAGGTATTCACCTGCATCGGACCGGTATAATATAATTTGATATCCATATTTTATCTCCTTAACTTATGAGTTTCCTCTGTGAATTTCGATCATCCCCTCCATGGATTTCAGTCTGCGGATCAGCTGTGCGATCTGATTGACATTTGAAATCTGAACGGTGATCGTAAACTGCGCGGTATTGTCGCTGTTGCTCTTTCCCATCACACCCGTGATATGGACGTCCATATCCTCGCAGATCTTTGAGATATCGGCGAAAAGACCTTTTCTGTCTTCGGCCAGCAGCGAAATATCCGTCTCAAAGGAACGGGACTGTTTCTCCGTATCCCATTCAACTTCGATAAACCGCTGCCGCTCTTCGTCGGACATCGACCGGATGTTGCTGCAGTCGGCTCTGTGTACGGAAACACCGCGGCCCTTTGTGATAAAACCTACGATTTCATCTCCCGGTACCGGGTTGCAGCATTTGGAAAGACGAATCAGCAGATTGTCGACGCCTTTGACGGAAATCCCCCCGGTTTCGCCGCCCTTATGCTTTGCACCTGCGGTCTTCGACTCAAAATTCTTGATTTCATTTTTTTTCTGCTCGTTCTGCTTCTCTTCCTCGTAAAACCGCAGAAGGAGGTCGAGAACTTTCGCCATCATAGTGCCGCCGTAACCAATGGAAGAGTACAGATCCTCCATGGAAGAGCAATTCAGTTCTTTTGCCGCGCGATTGATGCGCTGCGTTTTGATAATCTGCTGCGGATCGTAACCCTTGCGGCGGATATAGCGTTCCAGCATCACCCTGCCCTTTTCGACATTTTCGCTTTTATTTTCCTTCTTCAGCCACTGGCGTATCTTATTGCGGGCATGGCTGCTCTTGGCAATCTTGAGCCAGTCGATGCTCGGCCCTTTGCTGTTGGGAGAAGTGATGATCTCCACGATATTGCCATTGTCGAGAACATGGTCGATGGGAACCATCTTTCCGTTGATTTTCGCGCCGATGCACTTGTTGCCCACATCGGAATGAATCTTGTACGCGAAATCGATGGGCGTAGAACCGGAAGGAAGCTCAATGACTTTGCCTGCCGGCGTAAAGACATAGACTTGATTTGAAAAAAGATCCATCTTCAGCGTCGCCATGAACTGCTTCGGATTATCCATGTCTTTATTCCATTCGAGCGTCTGACGGAGCCATGAGAGCTTTTCCTCTTCATTGCGCTCGTCTTTGATGCCCTCTTTATACTTCCAATGAGCCGCGATACCGTATTCGGCGATCTGATGCATCTCATACGTGCGGATCTGGATTTCAAACGGCATATTGTCCTTGCCGAATACCGTCGTATGGAGAGACTGATACATATTGGACTTCGGCATGGCGATATAGTCCTTAAACCGCCCCGGAATAGGGCGCCACATGGTATGAACGACGCCGAGAACCGCATAGCAGTCTTTTACGGTATCCACCAGCACGCGGACCGCGGTGAGATCGAAAATCTCGTCCAGCTGTTTGTGCTTGTCGTGCATCTTACGGTAGATGCTGTAAAAATGCTTCGAACGGCCCTTCACCTCATAGTGAATGTTCAGTGTATCCAGAGCTTTGGACAGCTCCCGGATGATTTTATTTATATACTCTTCGCGCTGCTCTTTTCGCTGGTTGATCTGCTGTGCCAGTTCTTTGTAAAAATCCGGATGAAGCTGCTTCAGAGCGATATCCTCCAGTTCGAATTTTATGGCAAACATACCCAGTCGGTTTGCGAGGGGCGCGTAAATTTCCAAGGTTTCTTTTGATTTTTCCGCGATCTTCTCCGGCGACATATAATTGATCGTCCGCATATTGTGAAGACGGTCCGCCAGTTTGATAATCAGGACCCGGATATCTTTTGACATGGCGAGAAACATTTTTCTGAGATTTTCCGCCTGAGCGTCTTCTTTCGTCTCAAATATGAGATTTCCCAGTTTTGTCACGCCGTCCACGAGAAGAGTCACCTCTTCTCCAAAATCTTGCTTCAGCTGTTCTTCGGTGTATTCCGTATCCTCCACCACATCGTGAAGTAAACCGGCGATAATCGTCTGCTCATCCATACCGAGACCTGCCAGAATTTTGGCCACCTCCACCGGATGAATGAGATAAGGCTCGCCTGATTTTCTCAGCTGCCCTTCGTGCATCTCAGCCGCCAGTTCATATGCTTTTTTTATACCCTCCAGTTCATAATTTGGATTGAGGGATTGAATATAATCTAAAAATTCATTCATGATTCACACCGATTACTGTTCTTATTGCTGTGTTAATGTGTTCAGAGCGGCAGATGCTGCTTCTGCGCCTGACTCTGCCTGATCAAGCCTGACTGCAGAGCCTTGATTAGAATATTATGTACGCTGTTTTCTGATCCTAATCCCCACTTTATTCAATATATGGTCATAGGCGCGGTTTTGCCGCGCCTGATAACCTGATTATATCATTGTATTTTTCACGCTTCTTTGCGAATTCCCAAAAAATCCACTTCTTTTCCGTTTTGATGAAAATCCGCCTTTCTTTTCCGATACCCGCGTGACAGACTTCTAAACCGTCGGCTCTTTTGAAACCTTCTTTTTCGCCGGTTTGGAAGATTTTCCATTATAAGAGCGCTTCTCTGTGATCCGGTTGATATCATACCAGAGAGAGGTCGCGATAAAAATAGACGACAGCGTGCTCGCAATAACGCCCACGAGCAGCGGAAGAATGAAACTCCGGATCGTCGAGCCGCAGATGATAAGCAGCGGTATCATGACGATGACCGTCGTCAGAGACGTCATAATCGAACGTCCCAGCGTCTGATGGATACCGGCGTTCACCAGAGGCGCCAGTGCGGTGATGTTCTTTTTCGCAGCCCCGCCGGTATTCTCCCGGATACGGTCGAAGATGACGATGGTATCGTTGATGCCGTAGCCCAAGATCGTCAGCATCGCTGCAATAAACGGACTATTGATGGTGATGTGGAACAATCCGTAGAACCCGAATACGATGAGAAGCGTATTCGCCAGGGCGAGAATCGCTGCAAGACCGTATTTCCACTGGAATCTCACCGCGATATAAATCAGCATGAGAACGACGGAAATAGCGATGGCCTTCGCCGCGTTCTTCTTCAGCAGATTGCCTACCGAAGGTCCGATGTTTGAAACGGAGGTGACCGCCTCATCATCGATGGAAAACTCCGTCTTAACCGCATCGAGCAGCGTCGCTCTCTGATCATTGTCCAGCGAATCCGTCGTCTTGATGATGATTCCTGTATTGCCTTCCCCGGCATAAGTCACAGCGCCGTCGATCTCCGTCTCGGACAAAACGTCCTCCACTCTGCCCAGATCAATCTGCTCGCCCATCTCAATTTCTATCATCGTACCGCCGGTAAAGTCGATACCGAGGTTGTAGCCGCGGATCATTCCCACGCCGATGCTGACGATGATCAGCACGATACAGAAAATGTAATAAATTTTCCGGTGCCCCAGAAAATCGAATTTCTTGAGTCTCTCTTTCATTATAACGCCTCCTTTCCTTCAGTAACGGCAGGCGTATCTTTGATGCCGAAGAACTTTTTCGTTCCGAAGGTCTTGCTTTCCGCCAGGATGCGGAGGAAGATATTCGTGATGATCGTAGCCGTGAAGATACTGATCACGATACCGATCATGAGGGTCAGCGCAAAACCTCTGACATCGCCGGAACCGAATTCATACAGCGCCACGCTGGCGATCAGCGTAGTGATCTGAGCGTCCATGACAGTAGCGAGAGCCCTCTTATATCCCTGAGACGTAGCGACCCGGATCGTCTTGCCTTTTACGACTTCCTCCTTGATTCTCGTAAAGATAATGACATTGGCATCCACCGCCATGCCCACCGACAGAATCATACCTGCAATGCCCGGCAGTGTGAGAACTGTGCCGAAAGCCGCGATAACCCAGATGAAAATCAGACAATACAGAATCAGAGCGATATCCGCCGCCAGACCCGGAATCCGGTAGACGATCAGCATGATCAGCATGACGAGAGCCACGCCGATGAGAGCCGCTACAATACTGTCGGTAAGAGAATCCATGCCCAGAGAAGGACCGACGATATTCGTCTGAACCTCCGTCAGACCCACCGGCAGCGAACCGCCGCGGATGAGAGCGGACAGCTGAGAAGCCTCTTCCTGAGAGAAATCCCCCTCGATCTGAGCCTTTCCTCCGCTGATTACCACGCTGACATTCGGATGTGAAATCACTTCATTATCCAGGATGATCGCCAGCTGATTTGCGGAAATTCCCATATTCGTGAATTCTTCGCTGGCCGTGACCTCGCCGTTGACAATCTTCTGTGTCGCGTTCTGGAATGCAGTCGCACCCTCCGAATCGAACTCGAGAGCCACCACATAACCGGCGCCCTGCTGATTGATGGCAGCTTCCGCATTCTTTACATTGCTGCCGTCTACCGCTACCGTACCGTCTGCTAAGACGAACTGAAGCTGCGCCGTCTTTCCGATCTGTTCGATAGCGCTTTCCGCATCTTCCGCTCCCGGAAGTTCCACTCGGATCCGGTTTTCGCCTTCGATGGTTACGATCGGATTCGTCAGACCCATCTCGTTGACCCGCTTTTCGATGACAGCCTGCGTCTGCGTCATCAGACTTCTCAATTCTTCACCGCTCGCATCCGTCTGCGCTTCCATGACGACATAAACGCCGCCCTGGAGATCCAGACCAAGCTTGATATAATCTTTGATCGAACCGACCTTATCTCCTGCTCCTCCCACCGTAATCGTCCATCCGGCGATGAGAATGAGAATAATGAGGACAGCCAGAACTTTATTCAGCTTTTTCATTTTCTCTACAAAACTCCTTCTTGTTCAAATTCATCTGAAAGATATGCCTGTATGCCGACAGCGCATTCGACTCTCTTTTTTTCCAGTTCACAGCCCAGCTTATACGGCTCTAAAATACTGCCGCTGGACTGATAGGCGTTAGCGTGGCACCCTCCGCTGCAGTAGAATTTCGCCCAGCAGCTTCTGCACTCTTCTTTATTGTAGATATGCGCGCTGTTAAACTGATCGAACATCTTATTCTCAAATTTTTCATCTTCTAAATTGCCCAGCTTAAACGACGGATCGCCTACAAACTGGTGACACGGATAGATATCTCCTTCCGGAGACACCGCCACGTACTCCGTGCCGGCTCCGCAGCCGGAGATCCTCTTGATCACGCACGGCCCCTGGTTGAGATCCACATTAAAATGGAAAAAATCGAAAGGCTCGCCTTTCAGCGCCCGTTCCAGATACATATCGCTGAGCCTGTCGTACTCGTTGAGAATTCTTTCGATATCCTCATCCCTCAGGGCATAATCGTATTCCGGCGAAGTCACTACCGGTTCGACAGAGACATTCTGAAATCCCTGATCGAGAAGATGCTTCACGTCTTCGGCGAAGTCGAGATTATATCTCGTAAAAGTGCCTCTCACATAATACAGACCTTCTCTCTTCGAGATAAAATTTTTATAATTCTTTGAAATAATATCGTAAGTCCCTCTGCCGCTGACCGTCTTTCTCATACGGTCGTTGACCTCCGGGCGTCCGTCGATGCTGAGAATGACATTGTCCATGACTTCATTTATGTATTTGATTTTCTCGTCATCCAGGAGAATTCCGTTTGTCGTGATCGTAAAGCGGATATTCTTTCCGTATTTTCCTTCATTTTCTCTGCCGTAAGCGACAAGTTCCTTTACGACGTCGAAATTCATCAGCGGCTCTCCGCCGAAGAAATCCACTTCCAGATTTCTGCGGTTTCCGGAATTCTGCATGAGAAAGTCCAGCGCCTTTTTCCCCATCTCCGGAGTCAGAAGACAGCGGACGCCTTCAAACGCCCCTTTATCGCCGAAACAATAAGCGCAGTTCATATTGCAGTCGTGTGCGACGTGAAGACACATCGCCTTGACTACCGGCTGCTTTGTCTCAAAGATCTCCGTACTGACTTCGTCGTCACTGAACAGCATGTCCGCCGCGATGAGTTCTTCGATATCGCTGCAGGCTTCCGCCAGGGCTTCTGCTCCATACTTTGGAACGAGAGCGGCTTCCATCGCTGTTTTGTCACAGGTCTTATCCCTGTAAAAATCCAGTGCGTCATATATCACCGGGTCTACCATGTGAACCGCACCGCTGTTGACATCGATGACGACAGGCTTGTCCCTGAAGATATACTTATGTATCAAATTATCACTCCCTTTCCGGCTTTCGCCGGGCTTCCCGTTGTGCATTTTCAGATGCTTCCAAAATCGTATCTCCTAAAAAAAAGAGAAGCTGCCTGTCAGCGAAGAACCCGCGCTCTGTCTGCAGTTGTGCCGCAAGGCACACCAGAACCCGCGCGGGCAGCAACGCTTCGGACACCCTCTTTTATCTCAAGGATTCGATTATCTTCTCTTAATATTTTCGCACTTCTGATTTGCAACTGTACAGGAAGTCTTGCATGCGGACTGGCAGGAAGTCTGACATTCGCCGCATCCTGTGCTGCATGCCGCATCCTTTAACGATGGTCTCGCAATGGTCTTTACTCTCTTCATAGTTCGTTTCCTCCTTAACATCGATATGATGACCGCACGCGATTCTGCGTGTATTTCGTATACCTGATTAACATTTGTATTTTATAATAACAGCGTATTTCTTGTCAAGTAAGCCCGGAGAAAATCGGCCATTTTTACGGTATTTCAAATCCTTTGCGGGCTCCTCATACCCTTCCGTTTCCTCTGGCCGGCGAAGAACCCGCCGCCATGCCGAAAAGACCGCCCGCGGCTCCCGCCGCCGCGGGAAGTCCCAGAGGCAGGTAATTCAGAGATTGATCGGCGGCAACCCCGAAAAACAGAAGATACGCCGCTAAAATCGTCAGCGAAAGAATCATCCCGGAGATCAAACCGACGATCAGGCCGCGTCTGCCTACGGCCGAGGACGCCGATGACCCGCAGAGAAAGCCTCCTGCGGAAGCCGCGCCGATGATGATATACGACCCCGTCTTTATTCCGGCAGGCGTCAGAAGCATCACAAGCCCCGCTCCGACAATGCCCAAAGCGATCAGCACCCACGCGGCCAGAAAGCCTTTCAGTATTTTCATCGGTCTGTCTATCATCATTTTTTTGTCCATTTTTCTTCCACCCCGCAGCAACTTTACTCCGCGAAAGACAGATCCGCGGAAAAATCATAAAATAACCGGTAAAATATATCATTACATTATATGCGGTCTTCTCTGTTTCAGAACAGCAAGAGCGGGGACGCCGGACAAAAATAAAAAGCTGTCTCTGCCGGCCTCAAAGCCGATCCAGACAGCTCTCTTGCGATTTGATTTCCACTTCCGCAGACTTTTGACGCGAAGCGGCAGGAAAGAACGAGACATCCTGAGATCCGGCGAACCGGAAAATATCTGACGCCTGACGCCTATTCCCCGACAGATTCCTCATCCGTCTTTTTTACAAGCTTCTTGATTTTCTTCTTCTGAGGAGCTTCGATCTCCGCTTCCTCACCGGCGTCTTTGATTTCCTTCACCGGTTTTTCGTTTTTCTTCGTAACCTCGGAAACCGCCCATTTCTTGAACTCCATCTTCGTCTTATCGGATCCGCAGTAAATGACGATCGCATCGTCTTTTACGCTGAGAACTTTTCCTACAACGCCGCCGATAGTCACGATCTCATCTCCTACGGAGACATTTCTTCTCATTTCAGCAACCTTCTGATCCTTCTTCTTCTGCGGTCTGATGAGAAAGAACCAAAACGCCACAAAGATCAGAATCAGCGGTAAGAATGTAACGAGATAACTCGTTGCTGTATTGCCTTCCATTAATTTCCTCCTGAATGCGCCTGATTTGCACGCAACCCGCGTCCAACTGTCATAAAATGGTGCCGGCGATCGGGGTCGAACCGATACGGTGTTGCCACCACGGGATTTTGAGTCCCGCACGTCTGCCAATTCCATCACGCCGGCGAAATACAAGGAATATTTTATCACGCTTTATGTATCATTTCAATCATAAAATTGCGAGATACTTAAAGATGTGATTCGTCGTACAGCTTCGGGACACACGCCCGGAAGCGATTATTCGCTCTTCCGGCTCTTTTTGCCGCTGCTCTCGTAAATATCGATGATCTCCTGCGTATGTTCCGCCGCGTATCGGTATGCGCTGTCGGCGTCGTGAGACTCCACCGCCTCCAGAATTTTCCGATGATAACGCCGGAAACTTTCCAGCACTTTTCCGAAGTCCAGACTTGTCCAGACGCTGTACCACTCGGTACAGGTAGCGAGAAACATCGGCAGAGATCTGGAGATAATCTGATTTTCACAGCCTTCGATCACCGCTTTATGAAAAGCGATATCCAACTTGCGGAACTCCTTCATTGGAATATATTCCCCTTCTGCGTACCGCTTCAGCCGATCCTCCATCTCCCGGTGAATCTCTTTCATGCGGACGATACTTTCATCGGAAGCTTTACGGGCCGCCAGACGCACCAGTTCCGGCTCTAAAAGCAAGGACATCTCGAAGATATCGGCTTTCAGCTGTTCTTCATCCATATCTTTCGAACCGAAAGGATCCGCGGGAAGCCCGGGATTCTCACAAACAAAGGTCCCATGCCCTCTGCGGATCTCCAGAATATTCCTGGAACAGAGGATTTTCACAGCCTCGCGGATCGTCGTTCTGCTGACTCCCAGAAATTCGGCGAGCTCCATCTCCGCGGGAATCCGGTCTCCCGGCTTGTACTGACGTTCGATCAGCTGCCTGATCCGATCCGCCGTCTGTTCTGATAAAATTACTCGTGCCATTGAAAAACCTCCTCGTCTAATCATAGCCTAACAGGACTGATTTTTCAAGTGTATCCGACAGGGGAAAGAGCCGCTGAAACAGTTCCGTGCAGAAAACTGCCGCTTTCGTCCGCACCGCGAGACCCCCTTCCGTCACAAAGCGGCGTCGGCTTTCATCAGACAGCAGGAGGATCAGAATCTTCTCTCGCCGGTTACCCAGTCAGGAAACCACTGATAGTCTTCTTTCGGCCGGGCTTTTGCCAGACCTTCATATGTGGCCTTCACCAGCCGGATGCCGCCGTTCTTCCGGTCCCGGAGCGCCATCACACTGCCCTGCTCTTCGAGGCGTTCCGCAGTCCGCAGGATCTCATCCTCATCCCCTTCGATATACTGCCGGAGATCTCCGACCGTCATATGAAGACCCGGATTGACCCGATAATCCTCTGCGAGTACGGATAAGACATTTTCTTCTGAAACCGGCAGACGTTTCTCCACATCGCGATAAGCCGGCACCGGTACGCCTGTGGCTTCATCGATCTCTCTGCGGACCATCTGAAGATCTTCTTTCATGATCTTCAGCGCCGAGCGGAACACTGTCATGCGGCAGGCCTCTACCGTGCCGCCGGCCACGTGCTCAGTCTTTGAAACTTCAAATACATTCTGAACCGGGTAAAAACGGTTGACCCCATCTCCGCCCATGACCTGTGTGGCGTCTTCGGCGGACTTCAGAGTCATCTGCACCCCCATGGCTTTGATGGAGCTGGCTTCGACGGTGATATCCTCTCCCCGGTCCCACTGCCATGCGGTATAGTAGACAGAATTTCTCAGCATATTGAGTCTCATCACCATATCCGCGATCTTATCCTGATTTGCGGGAATATCAGCGGTGGCCTTTCCGAACTGAACTCTCCGCTGAGCGTAAGGCACACAGTAATTCAGGAGAAGACGCTGCCAGCCCACGGTTCCCGCGGCGATATTCGTGCGTTCAAAATTCAGCCCGGCCATCATAATCTTCCAGCCTTCTCCTTCCGCGCCGATACGGTCCTCCTCCGGCACGATCACCCGGTCGAAATCGAGAGAACCGTTCTGAATATTTTCAAATCCCAGAATCTCATTGATCTTCTCGCAGGTAAATCCCGGCGTGCCTCTCTTCACCACAAAGGCTGTCAGATGCCTGCGTTTTTTGTAGTCCCGGGGATCATCGCTGGTTCTGGCGTAGACGAAATACCGGTCTGCCGTCCCCGCCGCTACGATGAAACGTTTCTTGCCGCTGAGAATATAGTGATCTCCCTCTCTCTTCGCCGCAAGGGATACGCCGGCGGCGTCGGTACCCGCCGTCATCTCAGTGATGACCACAGCGCCGATCTCCCCGGAAGCGATCTTCGGGAGAAATCTCTTCTTCTGCTCCTCTGTGCCGTATTCGATGATCTGGCGCAGACCTCCGTTCATATTGCCGATGACGATCCGGCCTACTCCAGGCATCAGTGCGTTCAGCTCGTCAGCCAGAATGCAGGAGCCGGTGGCTCCCAGCCCCAGACCTCCGTATTCCTTAGGAATGGCGGCTCCCGTGTATCCTTTTTCCCCGATCTTCCGATAGATATCATAGGGAAACTCTCTGGTCCACCTCGTCACCGCGTCCCGGGGCGCGATTTCCTTCGCAAACGCGCTTACTTCTTTCTGAAAAGCGATATGCTCCTCTGTCCACCAGGGAAATGGTTTCATAACGAAAACTCCTTTCGGTTCACTTTTTCAAACAATACTGCAGACGGCTGCAAAGACCCGCTGATCCGCGAAAAGCGGCGGCAGACGGATCTTTCCGAAACTCCGATCCACGGAGAAAGCCGTGTAAGCGGCTTCAGACGAATTCACGCGAAAATCCGCCCTCTGGCGAAGCCGCATAAACGGCGCCGGGTGAATTCCTGTGAATATCCGCCCTCTGACGAATCCCCGCAGCGTCCGGAGCAGACCGTTTCCTGACAAGCACAAAAACAGCAGAGAGACACTTCCCGGCCACAGACCGGCGCCGCTTTCTCTGCTGTTCATTATAATTTACGTCCTATAATCTGCGCAACTTATTTTTTGTCACGACAAGTAATACTTCAGAGGAAGTATCTCTCGGATGACAGGAGTTTTCCGCCGTTCCCAGTCGCTTTACAACTTATCTCTTTTATTGTAGAGAATCCTTCTCACTTCCATCGTATTATCAATTGCAGCATAGTAAACGATATAGCTTCCCGCATAAATTCTATAGTATGGGTATTTTCTCTCTTTTGCTGAGCGACATGGTTCAAAAACTTTCCGCGTAATTGCTTCTCTTCATGACAGCGTTTTCCACATCACCAATCAATTCATTCGCCGCTTCCGGATTCTTCAGACGCTCTGCAATATAAGTGACGATGCTGGACAAATACTTCCTCAAATAACGGAAGAAAACGTACCTCATACTTTTTCTCTTCCATTTACGCGCTCCCTGATCCTGCCGAATACTTCGCCGGCGCTACATCGCGTTTCATCTGCTTCTGACGCTTTATCCCCTTCGTCCAGCCTCATCTCTGCGTCCTCTGTCAGGGCCGCATACTGTCCGAGGCTTAAAACTACCATAGAACCATATCCATTCTTCGTTAAATAGACTGCTTTTCCCCTTCTTAACAATTATATATTTGACAATTCATTAAAAAATGTTATATTTAAAAATATCTATCATTTTATGAATCCAAACTTCACTCAGGCCTACGCGAAGAGAAAGAGCTCTGTCAGATTAGTTATGAAATGCAGAGAATTCCTTGAAAATATAAGGCTTAAAAAATAAAAACGGACAGTAAATTTGACACTGTTAGAGAAAATCAGGAAGGTGCATGATGAAAAAGACAAAAAAACTGACAGTTCCTCTTTTCTGCATCCTGCTCATCGGCGTGATTTTTGTTTTCTTTTGTCTCAACAATCCGGACAGGGTCTTTGGTTCCGCGCCGTCAGCTCAGTTCATCGAAAGCTGTACGAAGATTTTCCAAAGCCCGGAGGATCTTCGCGTGCTGGATCAGACGGGCAGCGATATTACCTGCGAATTTACAAAAAAGCATCGAAACGCTTTTGACCGGGAGGATTTCGATTCTATCGGGAAAGATTTCACAGACAATGATTATACTTTCGCCGGACATGACCTTTTAAAACATTCCTCCGGCAGCTGAACATAAGACGCAGAGGGCGGGAGATCGATTCTCCCGCCCTCTGCGTCTGTGATATATAGAAAATATCAGCTCATTCTCGCTTTCAGGCTGTCCGGATAAGGGAATTCCTCCGGCGTCTCCCAGGTCTTGACCTCCTGCATCCAGGCGGCCCTCTTCACGAATTCGTCGTGAGCAAGCGGAAGAGGCGGATGACAGATCCACTGGGGATCGAAGATCCCTTTCAGGTCGAGAATCCACCGGTGATAATTGGGACCGTAGGCCGGTCCTGTCAGATACAGCGGCTGGTGGGAGCTCAGAAGCGCGGGATAGCAGCCGTTTTCGATATTCATCTTGGCGCTCTCCACGTAGAACTGATCCATGCCGTCGGTGTCCTCTCGCTGATCCCAGTAGATCAGATATTCGTAATATCCGAGATGCCCCATCTCGCAGCTCTGGAACCATCCCAGATCCTTGCAGTCCGGCATGAGAGGAGGCGTATATCTGTCTTTCAGATCCCGGTAGTTCGGCCCCTGTTCAAAGGCCTGGGTAAAGGAATCCATGACATAGTCTACGGATACGTAGGAACCTGTCATCAGCCACATTCCCGCCGAATCGGCATTTTTGAACCAGGATTCATCCGAAGGTTTGGTGCGGCGCTCTTTTCCTCCCAGCTCCTCGATGATATCGCAGAGTACGTGATAATCGTAGTCCATCTGTTCCTCGGAAGTGTATCCGATGAGCAGAACCCGCACCAGGAAGAAATTCGCCACCGATTCTTCCGTCTCTTTAAGCCAGAGATCCCAGAACTCTTCCTTACATTCCGCTTTAGCGATGGCCCGCCAAAAGGTCGGCACTTTGGTGACTGCGGCGCCGATCTCCGCATTTCCGATCATGATATGGGCGTCCTCGATGGACTTCAGACTCGGCATGGTAAAATTAATCCACCGGACCCGCTTCGGATTCAGCTGCAGCGCCGTATCCGGAGAAATTCCCGCAGGCTTCGGAATATCCGGCTGAAACGGCAGTGTCTTGATCGCCATCTTCGTACAGATTCCCAGACATCCCAGCAGCCCCGTATAACCTCGCATGATTCCCCGGAGATCCGGACCGATTCCCTCTCCCCAGAAGGGATCGTCTCCGTCGGCAAGGGAACCCATCTTCACGATCTCACCGTCGGGCATGACGATCTCCATACCCAGGATTCTTCGCTGGGGAAGACCGATGCGAAAGCTCAGAGGAGACCAGCCGTCGTTGAGCAGATTGGCCACGGCGGAGGTCTGTGCGCCGCCTCCGCCTACCACCACATAGGCGCCCTTTTCAAAGCATTCCTGCTGAATCTGAGAGTAGATGACCCCCGGTTGCACGGTGATAAAGAAGTGCTTTCCGTCGATTTCAAAATCCCGCATCCGTTTCATATCGATGATCAGTTCATCGTCCATATGAGGATGGGACCGGGGACCGTAAAAACCGGTGGAGTACGGCACGAAAGGAAGGCCGTATCTGCCGCAGATCTTCACGATTTTCTGCACATCCTCCGTGGTGCGGGGCATGACAATCGCTCCCGGAAGCCGGGTCATGATCCGTTCATATCCTGTACCGCTCTCGTATCCTCCCGGTCCGGAACGGTATCCTTCACAGTCAGCGGGGTCATCGGTGATATAATTTTTTCCCACCACTGCCTCGATGGCTCTGTATGCGTGCCTGTTGATACTCATGATTCCCCTCCTTTATTTTACTGCTTCTGCCAAAATCTGGGCGATATCGAGAATTCCGATGGTTTCGCTGTCCTTTTCCGCTGTTTCACTGAAATTGCTGAAACACCACGGACAGGCGGTGACTACAGCCTCCGCTCCCACGTATTTGATTTCCTCGATCCGGTCTCTCGCTGCTGTTTCCGACATCTCCGGAAACGCCTGTTTCGCTCCCCGACCTCCGCCGCAGCAGAGGGCATTTTCCTTCCTCCGGGGCATTTCCGTAAAGTCGATTCCCGGGACGGCGCGGATCAGAGTCCTTGCCTGTTCGTACAGACCGTGCCGTCCTCTTCTGCGGGCAAGGCGCGGTTCGACGGTTCCCATCCAGCCCCGTTCTCCTTCATACGGCTCCCATGGGTCGCAGTTTCTGCTGACATTGCAGGCGTCGTGATAAGTGATTCTCTTTTCCACCGATTTGCTGAGAACCAGTCTGCCCTCTGCGAGGGCTTCCTCCGCCACCTCGATGAAGTGCTTTACTTCAAAGCCCAGCTCATCTGTGCGCAGATTCAGCAGCTTCGGATAATCCACTTTCCACATACGGTAACATTCGGCGCATCCGGTCATCAGCACCTTCGCCCCGGACTGACGGACGATCTCCACATTCTTTTCCGCGATCTTCCTCGCCTCATCGATCATACCAACCGAAAACAGAATATTGCCGCAGCAGGATTCTTCTGCCATCATCATGTACGGAATTCCCGCACTCTGAAGCACCTTCGTCACAGCTTTCGGAATCTGCGGATTCTCATAAGAGGAAGAGCAGCCGGCGAAATACATGATATCCGCTTTTTCCGCAGGCCTGACATCCCCGTCCATCCAGGCGCTTCTATCCTTTTTCGCTCCGTAGCAGTTGCCCGTCTCCCCGATGAAAGAAGCGATTTCCCTGTGTGCCGGCATCGGGCCTGCGCCGTCTTTCACCGCTTTTACCCGCAGAGCTTCGAGCGTCAGTCCCACCTCCAGATCCAGATTTCTCTTACAGCCCACGTCGCAGGCTCCGCAGAGGGGATCCGCATAGATCAGCTCCAGCAGATGGTCGGTCCATTCCATCTCGCCTTCACTGATTTTCAGACCGATTCTCATCTTTCCGAAAGCTCCGTAAGAGTCGAATTCCTTCCAGAGATTGCTGGGACAGCGCACTGCGTGCTTCATCCCCGGCATATAGGTATGATCTACCCAATAGCACCCCTTGCACTTGATGCAGTGCTGCATATCATAGGTAAAATTGCTGAGATCTTCGATATTCAGGGCAAACTTTTCCTTCGGCGTATCGAATCTCTCCGGATATTTTTTATCGATTACTGACATTGTCTTCTCCTTCCTGTCCTCCGGAACCGGCAGTCCTCATTTCTCCGCCTCCCCGGCATTTCTGCGTCCTCTCTGCCGAAACTCCCCGCGCTCCTTAAAAACAGAGATTGCCCGGGTTCATGATATGATTCGGGTCAAATAAATCCTTGACCTTTTTCAGAGCTGTGGTGTAAGATGCCGCTCTGTCGTAAAGGCGGGGCGCCATGTCGCCGTAAGGCCGGGTAAAGTACGCGCCGGCGCTGTGAAGCGCTTCAAACGTTTCCCGATACAGCGCCCGGACTTCCGCCTCCGAAGCCTTGCTGCCGGGATCATAAAAGAAAGTGAACTGAAGCTGACAGGCTCTGTTATGTTCGATAGGCTGTTTATAAATGCCGATGGAATCGAAAGGATAGGAGCGCCTGCCCGCGGTCTCTTCCACCACAGAGATAAATTCCTGCGCTCTTTCCGGCCTGGCGATGAAGAAGAGATCCTGATACCCACCTTTCGGAACAGATTTCCAGTACGGTATTTCTGCCGGCCACGGGTTTCTGAGAATTTTCATCAGTCTTCCCGCCGCTCCCGGGAATCCCGGAAGAGCGTCTGTGAGGACGATATCGGAAAATTCGTTTCTCAGGACTTCTTTCAGGAAATTCTCCTCGTAAGTCAGTTTTTCCTCGGGTCTTCGAATCAGACCGCTGAGGGTGAGGATCAGAGTATACGGAGGCAGAGACTCTCTGTATCTCTCAAATTCCCCCCGGTCCCGGGCAAGAAGAGCCGCCAGATCCACCCGATTGAGAATGAGACATTCCTGGCCGATCCGCCTCGGCAAAATCCGGTACAGAAACTCCGTTCCTCTTTCGATGCTGTCCAGCGCCGCGAATTTAATCCGGTCGATCACCGGGATGCTCTGTATCTTTAAAGACATCCAGGTGACGATCCCCATCGTACCCTGAGCGCACTGCAGCAGCCGGTAAAAATCCAGCCCCGGTCCCGCGGGATTGGCGCCTCTGGCGGGCGAATAAGGAAATTTCGGCGCGCTGGCAGAGCCGGTGCGGAAAATATCACCGTTGGGAAAGACGACTTCCATGGACTGAGTGGGCTCGCCGTAATCGTAGACCATACTCGTGGTCACTTCTCTCTCCAGATGATCTGTCGCCACTGAACGGTCAGAACGGGGAGTCAGCGGAAGGATCACTCTCATCCCCTGCTCTCTCAGCGCCGCTGTGAGCTTTTCCCAGGAAACCCCCGCGCCGATGCGCACGAAACGATTGACGGTGTCGATCTCATAGATTTCATCGAACCGTCTCATATTGACAATGACGCCTCCCTGTTTCGGAATCGTACTTCCGTACAGATGCACCGGCGAACTCACCGGTATCAGAGGCATGTTATTTTCGTTGGCCCATTTCACGATACGGCTCACTTCTTCTGTCGTGCCCGGACAGACCTCCGCCTCCGGCTTCGTCCCCGCCGAAAAACTCAAATCTGAAGCATATCCGGATAAAACCGACTCGTCGTCTGTTACGAATCCCGCTCCCGTTATCCCAGTCAAATCCTTTAAAATATCCATACTGACCTCCTATTTCTGTAAACATGACATGAAGTACCACCGTATTTCGCGTTCTGCAGCCTCCCGCTGCACGCTGCCCCGGAGAAAACAGCGGCAAATTAATATAACATATGACATCATATGTCTAAAAATACGAGAATCTTCCTTATTCTGAAACAGACAGAGGAAAACTCTCCGGCAGCAAGATAAAAATTCCGTATCATCGAAAGCCGACGGCCTGCCGCCCCAATGGCTGAGGAACGGAGGTATTTACTCGGTGCCGCGGCCGCCGATATCCGCCGCTGCTCTTTTCTTCTCCTGATTTAAAAATAACACAATAGACATCATATGTCAATCATCATATTTGTTTTGCTTATTTTTTTCTCGACACTCCGGAAGAATCCAGCTCCGTCTATAAATTTCCGGCACTTTCCACTCCTCATATTCAAAAAATGACAGACCTGACAGCGCAGCTCTGCGGCAAACCCGGCAGAAAAGCATCTGAACCTCTTTCCTCTCCCTTTATTCAAAAAAAGGGCGTCCCAAATCCATAATCTGGCTTCGGGACACCCTAACCTGAGCCCAGAGAAAAATCCTTTGATAAAAGATTGCCCTCTATTTCTTTTTCTCCGAGAATCCTCTGCGAAATCTCAGCACAGAGACCGGACGGCAGCGAAATCAGCTGCAATATACACCGCTGCGGTCCGCCCGCTTAGCTTACTCCGCGATATGTTCGCAAAAGCGCATCAGAATCTCAGCCGCCTGCGCTCTCGTCGCAGTTCCCGCAGGCTTCAGCATCGTGTCAGTTACTCCTGTAATCAGACCTTCCGCATTTGCCCATTTCACCGCAGTTTCCGCATACGCACTGATCTGCGCTGTATCGGTATATCCGGACAAATCTGCGGTCCTCGTCACATCGATGTTCTTGTACTGCGCGTAACGGTAAAGAATCGCCGCCAACTGTTCTCTCGTAATCGCATCGTCAGGTCCGAATTTTTCTTTGCTGTAACCTGTCACGATCTCATTTCCCGCCGCCCAGGCCACAGCGTCGGCATAATACTGACCGTCTGCCACGTCAGAAAATTCGGCTGCGATTTTCACCCCGGGCTCTCCTTCCAGACGATAGAGGATTTCCACGATCATGCCGCGGGTCACCGCGCTGTCTGGGAGAAACGTCGTCTCAGAGGTACCGTTCATCATGCCGTTCTCGATCATATAGTCTACAGATTTGTGATACCAGGCATTCTTGTCCACATCGATCAGGAGACTTGCCGGGCAGTCAGCGCCTCCGTCGCATTCTTCCGGCCGAAAAACAACCTGAATCGTCACCCGGCCTGCCGGCTGACGAAAAGTATACGTTCCGTCGCCGTTATCTGCAACCTTAACAGCGTCTCCGTTTTCGCCGGTGACGATAACCTCACCCACTGCAAAGCCCTCGTCTGGCTCCGGAGCAACCGTGACTTTATCTCCGCTCTGCGGATATTTCGGAGAGACGGAAACATCACCGTTCTCCGGCTGTTCGATCTGCGGAGGATAAGTCGGGGCGGAACCTCCGGAAGATGGTGATGTCACATATGTCTCGGAAACTGCAAAAAGACTGCCGGCATAACCCGTTCCTTCCTTCGGCGTAACGATTACACGGATATAATTCCCTTTTTGTTCACTCGTAAGTGTGTAACTGGACTCCGTCGCTCCGCTTATATCCGTAAAAATTCCATCCTTCGTATCACATTCCTGCCACTGATATACGATTCCCGCTTCTTCAGGAATATCTGAAATTCGTGCAGTCAGTGTCTCTCCGACCTTCAATGTACCGTCAATGGCAACCGTGCCCTGCAGAGAAGGGAGAACGACTACATTTTTGGACGGTACAGAATATGTGCTTTCATCCGCTGAATCAGTGAAATAATTTCCGATTGTATTGATATACACATACATGCCGAGATCAACATAATCTTCTAAAAATTCTGTCAGAGGTTCTCCTCCGTCGTATTCACCGCCGTCCACGATGACTAAATCATCCGCAAGTATGATTTCCTGCGGTTTCACTTCATAACCAGGATCGCCTCCATAATAGATTTTCTGAAGCTGAATTGCCTGACAGAGATTATACGTAACGTCCTCCTCATTTTCCATGCCCTCGACCGCATGAGCGGAGACTGACAACGAAGATCCGGATTCCAGAATCAGCTCCGTTTTGACAGGTTTCGGATCAGAACTGAAATTATCCATATTTATTCCTATCCCTGTCGCGCAGGCATTACCGATCTGTTCCCCGTCAAATCCGCCGTCTGTCGTAGCTTCGATTTCGATGTTTCCGGAATTTATCAAAGCCGCATTGTCAGTTAAATTACTTAAATAAATTCCCCATGTGTACGCATCGAAGGCCTGGCTGTGTATCGTTCCGGTATTATTCAAAAACGTAGAACCGCTGTCCAGTTCAAGTCCGATAGCGTATTCAGCGTATTCATTTTTTCCCCGGTTCCTCGCGGTTAAATTCATCACACCTGCGTTCGTCATCTGTATTTCGCTGCTTACAACAGAAACCGCACACGCATGGTTGGAAGCCTTATACAATTCCTCCGGAACGCCTTCGAAATTACCGCCATAAGCGATTACATCAGAAAAAATCGTTCCTTCATTATTCCAGGATTCCTCTGTGTCTGTCCCGCGCAGGCCGTACGCATCGCCGTTTATCGCAGATACGTTGAAATTCAGCTCTCCGCTATTCGTCATCGCACCGCCGTATAAAAGAATTCCATAAGAATTGGCGGTGTATCCCGCATTTAAACTATCGTTTTTGACGACAGCAGCAATTTTTCCCGTATTTCTCAGGAATGCGGGATTCTTTCCATATCCCCCGCTCTGTATACCGGTCAGTGTCCCGCTGCAATCGGTGCCCGCATCCGCTGTCACCCTGACACAAAGATCGGAAGAATTTATCAAACCCGCGCTGGTATAAATTCCCGCCGCTCTGTACGAAGAATTAAGACCGCCGCTCTGTGAAACGGAGACAGACAGTGAGGCATCCTGCCCCTCATCCAACAGCTCGATCTCTCCGCTGTTGGAAATGGCAGAAAAATCAGCACTCTGCAGATTGCTTTCGGCTGAAACAATATTATCACCGATTAATTTTATCGTCAGTCTGTCGGTCTCCGCTGAAACTGCCTCAATATTATGCGTAGATATCAAGGCATCCTGAAGAGTCAATACGCCGTTTTCCGCATCCCAAAAAATATTATAGTCGCCCGCGGAAGCATTCTCCTTTGAAACACGTCCCTCCTCATCAGTTTTTGCATAAGTCGGAGTTTCCCATTTTTCACCAGCAACCGAAACCGATATGTTCGACGAATTTTTCCTCTCCGTACTGCCGTCTGCGAAAACGGATGTTTCCTGCGCCGCAGCCGAAGCCGGCATCATCCCGACACACATGCACAGTGTCAGGAGGAGCGCAAAAAATCGGATCCTTTTCTTTTTCTTCATATGTTTCCCTCTCCTCTCATAAAATTCCTGCCAAAAACAAAAAGAACGCATTCCGCCCGCAACAATGCGGGCGGAATGCGCCCTCTATTTCTGACTCGCTGATTTCAATTTTCGCCTGAACTACGATCTGGACAGAACTATTCCTTGCTTGCTTGCTTGCTTGCTTGCTTGCTTGCTTGCTTGCTTGCTTGCTTGCTTGCTAAAAGCATATTTCCTATCACTGTCATCCGTCAAGCTCCTCTCTGAAATAAAACAATAAGTATAACCTGATTTTACCAGAAGGAGACAATGCTTTCAATACTTCACATCCACACTAATGATTTAAACTTCCAAAGAGATTCAGCAAAATACAGCCGGTTACGATCAGAACGATTCCCGTAATTCCGATCCAATTCAGCTTCTCACCGAATACAGCCGCGGAGATCACAGCCGTAGCTACGATGCCTCCCGCGCACCAAGTCGCATAAGCAACTCCCAAATTGATACTGTTCAGCGCTTTTGAAAAGATGAAAAAACAGAGAATATAAAATAAGATACAGAAAACAGCGGGAAGTAATTTTGTAAATCCCTCGGACGACTTCAGAAGAGTCGTCGCGATAATCTCCAGAACGATCGCTGTTCCTAACAAAACATATGGCATAATCCTTTTCCTCCGTATTTGTCTATTCGGTCAGATCTGCGAAATCCGCTTCCGCGGCCTGCGCCAAATCCCCGGGACAGATGCACAGCTGAAGACCGATTCTGCCGCCGCTGACATAGATTTCATCGAAGAGAGACGCCGTCTCATCGATGACCGTGGGAAACTGTTTTTTCATGCCTACGGGAGAACAGCCGCCGTGAACATAGCCTGTCAGCGGCAAAAGTTTTTTCATCGGAAGCATTTCCATCTTTTTTACGCCGAAATGCTTCGCCGCTTTCTTTAAATCCAGGCCGCAGTCCACAGGAATAACACAGACGAAATGTTCTCCGGCGCCGGATTCCGTCACCAGTGTCTTGAAGACGGCGTCGGGGTCCAGTCCCTGCATCCTGGCGATATCAGAGCCACTGGTAAAACCGTCGGAAAGTTCGTATTCCGTACTGCGGTAAGAGATTCCCCTGACATCCAGCATACGGAGCGCGTTTGTCTTTCCCGCCTTTTTTCCCGCTGCCATCTACCGCGCCTCTTCCTGCTGCTTCAGAACTTCGATCTGATCCCTGATCTCCATCATTTTATTATCCGTAAAAGCGATCGTCTCCGCACAGACGCGAAGCTCTTCCTGCAGATCTTCCGTCACCAAAAGCTCCTTTTTATAACGAAGATCGTGCTCCAGAGATGCCCAGAAGTCCATAGCGATGGTCCGTATCTGAACTTCTACATTGAGCAGCTCCTTGCAGTCCGAAAAAAACACCGGAATCTGGCAGATCATATGAAGACTCCGATATCCGTTGGGTTTCGGATTTTTTATGTAATCCTTGACTTCGAGCACTTGAATGTCATCCTGTTTCACAATCATATCGGCGATCTTATAGATATCGTCGACAAAAGAACAGATGATCCTCACGCCCGCCACATCGAAAAGATTGTCTTTCACGGAATCAAGGGAAATATCAAAACCTTTTCTTTTTAATTTTTTATAGATACTGTGGGGTGTCTTCACTCTCGTCTTGATGAATTCGATAGGATTTCTCTGCCCCCGGATCGAAAGCTCATCGTTGAGCACCTCCACCTTTGTCTTAAATTCTCTGATCGCACAGCTGTACATCATCAGCATCGTCTGCAGCGCTTCCGCCGCTCCCAGCAATTCCTCCGTATCTTCCGGAATGCTGGACTTCGTTATTATTTCTTTCTGTATTCCATCCATAATTCAGCAACCCCTTGTCTTTCACCTGAAATGTTCCCTGCGTCCCGGCGCCCCTCGCCGTTCTCAAACTCCTCCGCCGTATGTTTCCGTCCGCTGTCTGTCCTTTCCCGCTCCTTCGCTGGGGACAGCGTCCTTTCGATTCCGCCCGGCGGACGGCTGCCGAAAAAAGCTCCGGCTGCCGTCACCGCAAAATCTGAAAAGCTGAAACAACCTGCAACCGGCTAACAGCGCCGAGGTTCTGCAGCACAAAATCCCCCATCCCCGTCAGGAATTCAGAAAACGGAATCCGAACGGTATCAGAGTTCTTCTACGAGTTCGGACGCTTCTTTTCTGTGCGGGTGCATCGGGCCAGGCTGAACGTCCGCCGCCGGATAGCCGACCGGCAGCAGAATCCGCGGCTGAAGTCCGCCAGGAATCGCGAATTCCTTCTTGACCTTCGCTGTATCAAACCAGCAGACACAGGTTGTTCCGAGTCCCAGTTCCTCCGCTTCCATCATCAGATGAGACACAAAGATACCCATATCCAGAGAAGAGGAATTAAAATCGTCGAAAGGATTGACCCAGGCGTTCGGCGTATCCTCACACAAAATCAGAACGACGGGAGCGTGAAAGGTCGCCGGCGTGATAGCTCTGATCTTTTCCAGCGCCGCCTCACTGCGAAGCGCATAAACCTTAAAAGGCTGGATATTTTTGGCCGTCGGAGCCCATCTGCCCGCCTCGATAATCGCGTCGTACGCTTCTTTTTCTACCGGTCTGTCCTCAAACTTGCGGACGGAAAAACGTTTTTTTGCCAGTGTAAGAAAGTCCATTGTAACATTACCTCCGATTCTACAGCTGTTGAAATGGTGAATTCTCATTTATTAACGCAAACCCATAAAAATAAACTGACCATGCCGGAAAAAAGCCTGACATTTTTATTTCATCAGAGACGCTAAATCTACGTCCCTCTTGCTGACCAGGGTTCCGGAATACGTTCCGACATCGGTAATCAACCCTGCCATTCTGCGGATATCGTCATGGTCGACCGCATCGATCTGCCGGATCACATCTTCCGGATTTCTGACGATATTGCAGTTGATCGCGTATTTTCCGTTAGAAACCATGCGGCTTCCTGTATTTTCCAGGCTGAAAATATAGCTGCCTTTGGTCTGCTCCTTTGAAATCCGCAGCTCGTCGTCGGTGACGCCGCCTGCAGTTAACTTTTCCAATTCTTCTCTGATAGCGTATACCGTATCCTCGATTTTATCGTGAGCTACTCCCGCGCTGATGGCATAAAGTCCCTCCTGTGAATAGGAAGCGGTGTAAGAGTAGACCGTATAAGCCATGCCCTTTTCTTCACGGATATTCTGGAAAAGTCTGGAACTCATGCTTCCGCCCATGATATTGTTCAGAATCGTCAGAGCATAAACATCTTCATCGCCGAATTTCAGCGCTCTCGTACCCAGACAGATATGAGACTGCTCGATATCTTTTATCTTCGTGCGGAAAGACGGAATATAGATCGCCGACTCATGGTTTTTATCTTCTTTAGAAGCTGTCATGCAGGAAAGACTGTGCTCAAACTGCTGACAGATCTGATCCGCATCGAAATTACCCGCAACGGAAACTACGATATTGTCGAGGGTATATTCTCTGGCGATATAGTTCTTTATATCGTCGTGGGTGATCGCATCGAGACTTTCCGGCGTCCCGAGAATAGATTTTGACAGCGGACCGCCCTTAAAGAGTTCCTCATAGAGCATGTCCTGCACGTCGTCTTCCGGAGCGTCCTCCACCATTTTGATTTCTTCCTTTACAACCTGCTTTTCTTTTGCCATTTCCGCAGGATCGAACAGCGAACCGGTCAGCATGTCGATGATGATCTCGCAGGCCTTGTCCACATTGGAAGTGAGAGACTTTATATAGTAACAGGTGCTCTCCTTTGAAGTAAAGGCGTTCATCTGAGCGCCCAGAGCGTCCGCATCCGAAGCGATCTGTCTGGCAGTTCTCTTCGCCGTGCCCTTGAACATCATGTGTTCGATAAAGTGGGAAATCCCCGTCTCTCCGTCGTTTTCATCGACGCATCCCGCCTTTACCCATACGCCTGCGGTGACAGACTGCAGATAAGGAATCTGCTCCAAAACGACCCGAAGGCCGCAGTTCAGTTTTCTGATTTCACTCATAATTATCTTTTCTTCCTTCTTTCTCTTAAGAGGTTCTTCTGTATTTTTCATCCCCGAATTCCATCATAACGCTCCAAAGACCTTTACCGAACAAAACCCACAGACACTGTCCCCCGGTCCGCTGAAAAAACCGGTTCGGGAAATCCGCGTTTTTCTCCAGGAAGTCTCAGCCGGACGTACTGTGTCTATTTCCGCTTGCCAGTCGCGGGGTGCAGACATTTCGCTGTCACCGCTTTGCTCTGACTGCGCTTTCGCTTGTCAATCGCTGTGCGCTTAGAGCATCTGTTGCACCGCCTCTCTGGCTGCGCTGCCGCTTGCCAGTCGCGGGGTGCAGACATTATATCATCTTTTATGAGATCCTACAACCGGACAGACCCGCCGTGCCGTGCCTCAGAACACCGCTTCGGACAGCAGACACCGGAGGAGAGGAGTTACCGCTCCCCCGTCTCCTCCGTTTCTGTCTCCGCATCTGACGCCGCCGAACTCAACAGTTCGGAGAGACTTACCGGCTCAGTCCCCTGTTCCCGGATACTATCGATGAGATCCGGCAGAGCCTTTACTGTCTCCGGCTTCGGATGCATCAGTACGATCGCTCCGTCCGTCTCCTTTTTCATGATCCGGTCATAGATCACCGATGCCGTCGAACCCTCCTTCCAGTCGATGGTATCCGCCGACCACAGGATCATCCGATATCCCTCGTTTCTGCAGAAATCTACCGTCTTGTCGCTGAAATCTCCCGACGGCGGCGCAAAATATACCGGTTTTACGCCGATTGCATCGCTGATCGCCGCCTCCGTCTTTTCGATCTCCGAACGCAGTTCATCCTCGGAAATCTGGGAACACATCTTATGACCATAGCCGTGACTTCCGATTTCGTGTCCCGCCAGATACATTCTGCGCAGAAGAGACGGATTTTTAGAAGCCCAGCTTCCCGTCACGAAAAATGTGATCTTCACATCTTTTTCTTCCAAAATATCCAGAATATCGGGGATCACTTCCTCTCCCCAGTCCACGTTGCAGGTAAACGTCATTTTATGAGAACCCTCGGGACCGTTTCGCACCACAGTGCCGTCGTCCTCATAATCAGTCAGTACATACGACGTCATCACAGCATTGTCGCCGCACTCGGTTACAAAGGACAGATCTTTCCTGGCGCCGGAAACGGCATGATCTTCCAGAATATCTATACCCGCAGAAAAAGCTATTACACCGAAAAATATAACAATACAAACTATCGCAGAGATTTTCTTCTCTCCATATTTTCTCTCCATCGCCGCTCTCCATATCCTTCTGATCTGAAAAATATCTGCGCCGCAGCCGTTCTTTCCTCCGCGGCGGAATTTCTTCCTATCCATTTATATGAAGGGACGCTCCTTTTTATAACATTTCCTTTTCCAAGAGCAAATATGCTGAGTATTCTGCGTTTATCCCTTTATTTTCAGATGTGAACGTTTTTTGCGCCTTATTCGGAGCCGGATTATGACGGAAAAAATTTATATTTGGAAAGATTTCACCGATAAACAGCTATACCTTCGCCGGACATGACCTGCCTGAAAAGTCCGCCGGCCGCTGAAATGAATGACAAAGCGCGGGAGAATCATTCTCCCGCGCTCTGCGTCTGTTATATATTTTGATTTCTTACAGATGAAATATGTAATATTGTTTATAGAAAAATGAAGCTTTATTGTTATCGGCTGAAACGAATACAGCAGACAGATCATTGCACGCAACAGACGGCTAAAGCCGTCTTCCTCCGATCGCCTCGTGAGCTTCGCTGTCGTATTTTACAATGCGGCTGAATCCGCGTAAAATACGCGTCTCTACCGCATGGCATAAGCGAAACAGAAAATTTCATCAAATCGGAGATTTGAGAAATTCTCACGTGAGACCTGCCGACGATTTGCTTTGCAAATCAGCTCAGGGCTTCAAGCAGGTCAGTCTGCGTATTCGTAATCCGATATATCTTTCAAAAACGCTTTTTATTACAGTCAATCACGGTCTTTAGAGATTTGGTCTCTTCAGATTGATTCTTCCCTGATTGTCGATTTCGTACACGACGACTTCGACCACATCTCCGATATTCATGACGTCTTCCACCTTCTCCACGCGGCGCTTTGCCATCTTGGAAATATGCAGCAGACCTTCCTTGCCCGGAAGAACCTCGATGAAAGCTCCGAAGTTCATAATTCTCTTGACTTCACCTGTGTAAGTCTTACCTACTTCCACTTCCGCCGTCAGAAGCTCGATCTGCTTGAGAGCGGCTTTTGCCGAATCCATATCCGGAGAAGCCACAAAGACCTGGCCGTCGTCGTTGATATCGATCTTAACTCCGGTCTCTTCGATGATCTTATTGATCGTTTTTCCTCCCGGTCCGATGACTGTTCTGATCTTGTCCGTCGGAATCTGAATCGTGATGATTCTCGGAGCGTACGGAGACAGTTCCTCTCTCGGTGCAGGAATTTCCTCCAGCATCTTCTCTCTGATATGAGTTCTGCCGTCGTGAGCCTGCTTCAGCGCAGCTTCCAGGATTTCTCTGGAAAGTCCGTGAATCTTGATATCCATCTGAATCGCGGTTACGCCCTTTTCCGTACCCGCCACCTTAAAGTCCATATCGCCCAAGAAGTCTTCCATACCCTGGATATCGCTGAGAATCGCGATCTTATCGCCTTCTTTGATCAGACCCATCGCGATACCGGATACCGGCGCCTTGATCGGAACGCCCGCATCCATAAGCGCCAGCGTGCTTCCGCATACGGAAGCCTGAGATGTGCTGCCGTTGGAGGAGAGCACTTCGGATACCAGACGGATCGCATAAGGAAACTCCTCTACCGATGGCAATACCGGAAGGAGAGCTCTTTCCGCCAAAGCGCCGTGGCCGATTTCTCTTCTGCCCGGACTTCTGGAGGTTCTCGCCTCGCCTACGCTGTAAGCCGGAAAGTTATAGTGATGAATGTATCTCTTTTCCGTCTCTTCGGAAATTCCGTCCAGCGTCTGTCCTTCGCTGACCGTTCCCAGTGTCGCCACCGTCAGAACCTGAGTCTGTCCTCTCGTAAAGAGGCCGGAGCCGTGTGTCCTCGGAAGGAAGCTCGTCTCGCACCAGATCGGCCGGATGTCCGTAGTCTTTCTGCCGTCGGGACGTATATTTTCGCTGATGATGAGATCCCTCATCTGCTCTTTTCTTACTTTATACAGAATATCGTCGATATCTTTTCCTGATTCCGGATAGATTTCCAGGAACTTCTCTTTTGTCTCTGCTTCCAGAGCGTCCATCTTTTCCTGACGTTCTGTCTTATCGTGGATCTGAATGGCTTCTCTCATCGCCGCCGTCTCGTAATCTCTGACCGCCTGTTCCAATTCCTCCGGAATTTCATGAACAGGAAGATCCCTCTTCGGCTTGCCCACTTCTTCTGTGATCTGTTCGATGAAGGCCACGATCTTTTTGATTTCCTCGTGGGCGAACATGATACCGTCTAAGATCACATCTTCAGGAACTTCTTCCGCGCCGGCCTCTACCATCATAATCGCGTCCTTCGTACCTGACACTTTCAGATCGATATCACTGGCCGCTCTCTGTTCCTGCGTCGGGTTGATGACGAATTCACCGTCCACACGGCCTACCGAAACGGAACCCGTCGGACCGTCCCACGGAATGTCGGAAATAGAAAGAGCGACCGAAGAGCCCACCATCGCCGTAATGTCGGACGGACAGTCGTGATCCACACACATCACCGTAGCCACGACGACGACGTCGTTATAAAATCCCTTCGGGAAGAGAGGACGGATGGGGCGGTCGATCAGACGGGAGGAGAGAATCGCTTTCTCCGTCGGACGGCCTTCTCTCTTGATAAAACCTCCCGGAATCTTTCCGGCAGCGTACATCCTCTCTTCGTAATCGCAGCTTAAAGGAAAGAAGTCGATATCTTCCCTCGGCTCCGCAGAGCAGGTAGCGGTGACGTTGACTACGGTATCTCCGTATCTGACCGTAGCCGCACCGTTGGCCATACCTGCGACTTTGCCCACCTCTACCTGAAGCAGACGTCCGCCGACGGCCGTTCTGAATGTTTTGTAATCTTCAAATCTCATAGATGTTCCTCCATTGATCTGCGGCTCTTTCGGCCAGACTTGACAATTCATTCCGCCGGACCTTCCTCCGTACGGTGGAATGGATTCTCAAGTCTCGCGCCCAAACAGCTGCACACTATGACAATAAATATACCGAAAGCGGGGTGCACTGAATACAACCCCGCTTTTTGTCAGAATTTATTTTCTTAATCCGAGACGAGCGATGAGAGTTCTGTATCTCTCGAGATCCTTAGCCTTGAGGTAAGCGAGCAGATTTCTTCTCTGACCTACCATCTTGAGAAGGCCTCTTCTGGAGTGATGATCCTTCTTGTGAATCTTGAGGTGTTCGTTCAGATCGTTGATTCTGTAAGTGAGAATCGCAACCTGAACTTCCGGGGATCCCGTGTCGCCTTCGTGAGTTGCGTACTCTTTGATGATTTCTGTCTTCTGAGCCTGTGTAATCATTTTTGTTTTCTCCTTTTCTTCTTTTTCCTTAAGCCGGGTAAACGCCGGAGATGCGATAAACGCAGCTTAGGTAAATATTTCCTGCACATAGGCAAATTGCTTATACAGTATATCTGTTTTCTTCCACCATGTCAATAGAAAACCCGGACCACGGTACATTTCTGCCGTTTTCCCGCCGCGATTTGAACGCCCCCGATCCGTCCCTTTCTATCAGCGTCCCCCGACGGCGCTCCTTTCCCGTTTCACAGATGCGGCGACCGGAAAAAACGCCGGCGGTATTCACGCCTTCTCCACAGCCCTTCGCTTCGGGACTGCGGATCGCGCGACGATCCTCCGTCAGCTCAGATTCCCAGCTGCTTTCTGGCATATGCCTTATCTCTTACCAACTGCGCGATCAGTTCGTCCAGACCTGAGAACTTCTGCTCCGGCCGGATCATGCTCAGGAAATACACTTCAATTCGCTTCCCGTAGACGTCCTTGTCAAAATCGAAGATATGCGTCTCTACGTTCGTCTGATAATCGCCTATCGTAGGCTTCGTACCCACATTCGTCATGCTCGCATACTCGGCGCCGCCGATCACACATTTCGTCACATAAGCACCCTTTCGCGGCGCTACCATATTTTTATCCAAAGTGGTATTGCAGGTGGGAAATCCCAGGACAGGGCCCCCCAGCTTATTTCCGTGAATAATCTCGCCCCGGATCATATACGGTCTGCCCATCATATCGCAGACCTTTTCCATCCGGCCATCACAGATCAGCCTGCGGATCAGCGTGCTGCTGACCACTTCTCCGTCCACCTTTACCGGATCGATAACGTGAACGTCCACGCCTTTGCTGCCGGCATACTCCGCCAGACTTTCAGAAGTCCCCGCAGCCTTAAAACCGTAAGTGAAATTAAATCCGCAGACCGCCGCTTTCATTCTGAATTTCCGGATGAGAATATCATCTACAAATTCCTCCGGCGTCCGACACATGATGGATTCGTTGAAATCGATGGAAAAAAGATAGTCGATGCCAGCCTCTTCGAGAAGTCTGACCTTTTCATCGGCATAGATCACATTTTTTACCACATAATCTCCTGCCAGCACGTTTCTCGGATGATTGGAAAAAGTGAAGACCGCGCTCTTAAGACCGTCTGCCGCCGCTGTCTTTACCGCTTCATCGATCAGCGCCTGATGGCCTTTATGAATTCCGTCAAAATTTCCCAGCGCCGCGGCAGTCTCTCCGATCTCTCCGATTTCGTCTAAACTGTTAAAAATCCTCATCTGAAAAACACCTTCCCTACCGTAAATATTTTCCTTTTTTCGTCAAACTGCGCCGTTCCGGCAAAGGAACCGTCCTCGCCGTACACGCGGTAAATCCGCCGGAATCTGTCGCCGGAACTCCGGCTGTTTTCCCTGCGGATCTCTACATTCCGCAGAGAAAGCTTTCCGCCGTTGACGTACTTTTTCATCTCATCCCCGTTCAGAAGAATCTTCCCAAAATCCGTGAGCATGTCGCCTACGGGCATGAGAAAATCCGGAACAAAACTGAGCTGCGAAGGCTTTTTCCCCGGATTTACGACTTCTTCATACGTCAGATGTTCCTTCTCCTGAATCTCCGCGATGATTTCCTCGAGAGTGACCGACTGCCCGATATCGAAGCCGCCGCTTCGCGTTCTCACCAGAAAGGTCATCACCGCGCCGCAGCCCAGCTTTTTTCCGATTTGTTCACAGATCGATCTTATGTACGTTCCCTTGGAACATTCGATCTCAAAAAGAGCCCTTCCGGGTTCGTGAAAGATCCGCAGGGGGAGCGCCTCATAGACGGTAATCGCCCGGGGCTCCACCTCCACCGCAATCCCCTCTCTCGCGTACTCGTAGAGCTTTTTTCCGTCTTTTTTTATCGCGGAATACATCGGGGGATACTGAAGCTGTTCTCCTTCCACGGAGAGAATTGCCTCCCGGACCTGTTCATGAGTGAGGCGGCCGGCGGCGCCGCTGCCGTCGTATGACACCTCTCCCCAGATATCTCCGGTATCGGAAGCGGCGCCCAGCAAGAGCTCGCAGCGGTATCTCTTCCGATCTGCCTCGAGATACTCTGCGGCTCTCGTGGCCCTGCCGGCGCAGACCGGCAGGACGCCGGCCGCCATCGGATCCAGCGTCCCCGTATGTCCCGTCTTTTTTGTTCTCAATATACGTCTCAAAGCGGAAACCGCATCGTGGGACGTCATCCCCGCCGGTTTCAGCAGATTGATAAATCCGTCCAGCAAAAGCCTGTCCTTTCTGTATTCCTCCGACGTTTGTGACCCGGACCGCAGCCGGCGGCTCAAATCGTCCTGCTAATATTCCGGCGTCTCCAAAAGACCCGGATTCTCGGCAGCGAACTGCCGTATAGCTCCCTCCACCGCCTCCCGGATCAGCGGAATCGTCTCTTCCATCGTTTTATGTATCGTGCAGCCGGCTGCATGCTTGTGGCCACCGCCGCCGAACTTCGCGCAGATTTCTGAAACATCGATATACTTCTTGCTCCGAAGTCCTACTTTCACCTCTTCCGGGTGCTTTTCCCGCAGAAATACCCCGATTTCCACGCCGCGGATATCTCTGAGGACCGCATTGATGCCGTCACTCTCCTCCACCCTGGCGTCAGCCTCCCTGTACATATCCAGAGTCACATAAGCGATGGACGCCAGACCGTCGCAGAAAAGATCCATCTCATTCATGATGAGATTGCGCAGTCTCAGTTTCTGCAGCCGGTCGCTCTGATAGAGAATCACGTTGATCTTCTTCGTATCAATGCCCAGATCATACAGCTCCGCCGCGATGAGATGGGTCTTCTTCGTCGTGTTAGTGTACTGGAAATTTCCCGTATCGGTAGCGATTCCCGTATAGACAGCTTCCCCGATCTCTTTGTCCGGTTGAATTCCCATGCACAGCAGCAGCTCATAGACGATCTCCGCCGTAGCGGAAGCGGCAGAATCGATGTAGCTGACCTCCGCCATTTCGCCCCGGGAAATATGGTGATCGATACAGACCGTCTTTTTTCCCGCGTGATAAAAGAGCTTTTCTCTCTTCGGAAATCTCGACGGACTGCTGCAGTCCAAAGCGATACAGAGATCCCTTACCGGAAGCTCTGTGTTTTCATCGGCAAAAATGATGTATCCCTGATCGAGAAACCGCAGATGGTCCGGCACTTCGTCCTCAAAGAGAATATCCGCCTCTTTGCCCTGCATTCTCAGGGCGTGGCACAGAGCCGCGCAGGATCCCAGCGCGTCTCCGTCCGCTACGATATGAGAGAAAATATAGACGGATTCCGCCGCCATAATCGTCTCTGCCGCATTCTTCATGCCTTTTCTGATGTCGTCACTGACTTTCCACATAACAGAGTCTCCCTTTCTGCAAACCGGCCGCGCCGGTTAACGCGGCGCACAAACAGCCGCCGGCGGCAAATTCATTTGCTCCGGCCGATACTGTTCCCGAGCCCTTTTTATGTTTTACGCCTTCGCGGAAAAGCCGGAAACTATTCGTCTCCGGGCTCCTCCGCCGTATCTGTCTCTTCGTTCTCTTTCGAAATGTTCAGGCTGTCGATCACCTTGGACATATGTCTTCCATATTCCAGCGAGCTGTCGATCTTAAACGTCAGTTCCGGCACATGTCTCACTTTGACGGCTCTTCCGATCTCTCTGCGGATGAGGCCTGCCGCACTCTTCATCGCCGTCAGGATTTCCTTTTTTTCTTCTTCCTGTGCGCCGCTTTCGATGTTCCTGCCCATCACGCTGAGATATACGGTGGCGTAACTGCCGTCAGAACTGACTTCTACATCAGATACGCTGATCATCCTGCCCTGAAGCCTGCGATCTTTCAGCTCGGTGAGCAGCATCATGCCCACGGTCTTACGGATTTCTTCGCCCAGCCTGCCCGATCTGTAATTCTTTGCCATTTTACTTTCTTTCCACTTCTACCATCTTGAAAGCTTCGATGATATCGCCTTCCTTGATGTCGTTATAATTTTCGATGCCGATACCGCACTCGAATCCGTGGCTGACTTCCTTTGCATCGTCCTTAAATCTCTTCAGAGAGGAGATCTTGCCTTCGTGCACTACGATGCCGTCGCGGATGAGGCGGATGCTGGCATTTCTCTCCACCTTTCCGGTAAGCACGTAAGCGCCGGCGATGATACCGACATTCGGCACCTTAAAGGTGTTTCTGACTTCTATATTGCCCAGAACCTCTTCCTTAAATTCAGGATCCAGCATACCCTTGAGCGCCGCTTCCACTTCTTCGATGGCCTCGTAAATGACACTGTAGGTTCTGATTTCCACGCCGTCTCGCTGCGCCATGCTGGAGACTGCCACACTCGGTCTCACATTGAAGCCGATGACGATAGCGTTTGTGGTGCTGGCCAGCATGATATCCGATTCATTGATCGTACCTACGCCGGTATGGAGAATCCGCACCGCCACGTTTTCTTTCTTGAGCTTTTCGAGAGAAGACACCAGCGCGCCCACCGAACCCTGGACGTCGGCCTTGATGATCAGATTGAGTTCCTTTACATCGCCCTGTTCGATCTGGCTGAATAACTGTTCCAGCGTAACGCCGGCGTTCTTCTGCATCACCTGTTCTCTCTGCTTGAGTTTTCTGTTTTCCGCGATCTCACGGGCTACCTTATCGGAGCTGACAGCGTTAAACTCGTCGCCGGCCTCCGGGACTTCGGTCAGGCCGAGAATTTCCACCGCAGTGGCTGGACCAGCTTTTTTGAGCTTATCGCCCCGGTAATTCGTCATCGCTTTGATGCGGCCGCTGCAATTGCCCGCGACGACAGACATGCCCGCGTGAAGTGTGCCGTTGAGTACCAGCAGTGTCGCTACCGCGCCCTTCTGCTTGTCGAGACGGGCTTCGATTACCGTACCCAGGGCGAGTCTGTTCGGATTCGCTTTGAGCTCCAGCATCTCTGCCTGAAGAAGAATCATCTCCAGCAGTGAATCGATTCCCTCTCCCGTCTTTGCGGATACCGGAACGCTGATCACATCGCCGCCCCAGTCCTCCACCAGAATACCGTGTTCCGCCAGATCCTGCTTTACCTTTTCCTGATTGGCGCCCGGTTTATCGATCTTGTTGATCGCCACGATAATAGGAACCGCCGCCGCTTTTGCATGGCTGATCGCCTCTACCGTCTGCGGCTTTACGCTGTCGTCCGCCGCAACGACCAGTACCGCGATGTCAGTGACATACGCGCCTCTGGCACGCATCGCTGTAAACGCTTCGTGGCCCGGCGTATCGAGGAATACGATACGCTGTCCGTTGTGTGTGATCTCAGATGCGCCGATATGCTGTGTGATTCCGCCGGATTCACTGGCAGTGACGCTGGAATGTCTGATTTTATCCAGTAAGGAGGTTTTACCGTGATCGACGTGACCCATAACGGTGATAATCGGCGGTCTGGCTCTCAGATCCTCCTCGCGGTCTGTGAAGTTTTCGATTCCTTCTTCCGCTTCCTCTTCTTCGACCTTGCCGATGACGATCTGTTTGCCCAGTTCGTCACCGAGGATCTGGACGGTATCTTCATCCAGATTCTGATTGATATTAGCCATAATGCCCATCTTCATGAGGGTCATGATGAGTTTCGAGGTTGAGACTTCGATCTGTTCGGAAAGTCCTTTTACCGTAATCGGAACGGTTACGACCGTAGCCCCTGCAGGAATTGCCGCAGCAGCCTCTTCCGCTTTTCTCGCGTCTTCCTTTCGCTGCTCTTTTCTGTGATCTTTTCTGTGTTTGTGCTGTGGTTTTGCCATCTTCGTCATATTGAACTTTTTATCTCTGCTGTTCTTTTTATCCGAATCGCTGCGATTGGAACTCTGGCTTCCCCCCGCCGCGCTGCTGTTCCTCGTGCGGTTATCTCTGCTGCCGCTGCCGCCGTTTTTTCCCCGCGCCGTTTTGGAATTATCGCTGCGCTGCGTCCCTGTTCCGGTTTTTCTGTTATCATTTTTGCGATCTCTGGACGGACCGCCTTGACCCGGCTTTCTGTCGCTGCGGTCATTCTGGCCGCCGGGACGCGTATTTCTCTGCTGCTGCGGCCGATCTGCTCTCTTTTCCTGACCGCTCTTCTGCTGCCCGTTTTGAACCGGTCTGCCTTTTCCTTTCGGCTTTGCAGGGCGGTTTTCCTGCTTCTCACCGGGAGCTTCGCCGCTTCTGCCCTTTGCATCGGCAGATTTGTTCTTTGTCTCCGATTTTACGTCCTTCGGCGCTCTGTTCTTCGCCATCGAATTTCTCACCGCGAGACAATCCTTATCTGAAACAGCGTTCATATGACTCGATACTTCGATTCCCATGCCGTTTAACTTGTTGAGCATTTCCTTATTGCTCATGCCCAATTCCTTGGCTAACTCATACACTCTTGTCGCCATAACCGTCCTCCTTTATTCCACGTTCAGCATTATCTGTTCATTCTCGATCTCCTTTATCATCGCTTCCGCAAAATTAACGTCTGTGATGCCGAAAATTCCTCTTCCCGTCAGTCCTGTCATCGCCGACAGTGCTTCCGACGATCCGTAAATTTTAAATGGCACCCCGCGCCGCTCACACAGCGCCGTGAATTTGTCTTTTGTATTCTGCGACGTATCCTCAGCGAGGATAATCAGTTTTATATTTCCTCTGCCGATCGTACCGGCGCAGGTCTTATAGCCCGAAAGGACTTTTCCCGCGCGTCTTGCCAAACCTAAATAACTCGCTAACTTACTCTTTTTCATAATTTTTGAGTTCCTCAAAAATTTCGTCAAGCGCCTCTTCCGGCACTTTTATTCCGAGATTCCTGGAAATCGCCTGCTTTTTCCGCGCGATGCGGAAACAGCCGCTGTCCGGACACAGATAAACCCCTCTTCCCGGAGCTTTGCCTGTAACGTCCAGTTTTACACAGCCCTCTTTGTCACCGACGATTCGGATCAATTCTCTCTTCTGCTTCGACTGCATACAGCCCGCGCACCGGCGCATCGGTACTTTTTTCGTTTTCATCTTAAGCCCCGCTTTCCGCGGCTTCCTTTCCGCAGCGGATCGAAATCTGCTGAAGAAATATACGCCGCTCATGACGCTTCGCTGCTTTCCCGCTTCTGTTTACTCCTCCGCGGTGAAGACGATGCCGTCATCGTCTTCATCGTACGCGTCAGCCGTCTCATCGCATATTTCGCTGTCCTCAGCGAACGCTTCATATGATTCCTCTTCTGCAAACGTATTTTCTTCCCCGTATGCGATAAAATCTTCGCCGGCATCGTCGTCTGCTTCCGTTCGCAGGCTGTCGTAGATACCTCCCGCCTCTTCGAACTGCGTGTGACTCTTGATATCGATTTTCCACCCGCAGAGCTTCGCAGCGAGACGCACATTCTGCCCTTCTTTGCCGATGGCCAGAGACAGCTGAAAGTCGGGAACTACCACCGTGGCGGAAGAATCGTTCTCGTTGATAAAGACTTGCTCCACCTTTGCGGGACTCAATGCGCTGCTGACCAGCTCCGCCGGTTCGTCGCTCCAGTTGATGATATCGATTTTTTCTCCGAAGAGTTCGTCTACCACCGCCTGTACGCGGCTGCCCCTCGGTCCCACGCATGCTCCTACCGCATCTACATCGGGATCAGCCGTACTGACGGCGATCTTCGTCCGGGAACCGGCTTCACGGGAAATACTTCTGATCTCCACAATCCCCTCACGGATCTCCGGAACCTGCAGTTCGAACAGACGTTTGACCAGACCCGGATGAGAGCGGGAAAGGTATACCTGCGGTCCCTTCGTAGTCTTCTTCACATCCATAATATATACTTTAACCCGGGAATTGATCTCATACGTTTCTCCCGGAACCTGCTCGTTGGCCGAGAGAATTCCTTCCGTTCTTCCCATATTCACGAATACCGTCTCGTTGCTGATGCGCTGTACGATACCCGTAGCGATTTCGCTCTGACGGTTTACAAAATCGTCGTAGATGATGCCTCTTTCCGCTTCTCTGATCCGCTGAACCACCACCTGCTTCGCGGTCTGTGCGGCGATTCTGCCGAAATCTCTCGGCGTGATCTTCAGCTCCACCACGTCGCCGATCTCATAATTTTCGTTGATCTCCCTCGCTTCATCCAGCGTGAGTTCTCCGTACTCATCCATGACGTCCTCATCCGACACCACATTTTTTCTCATATATACATCGATGTCGCCGTTGACTCTGTCGATATTGACTCTGACGTTGGGCGAGTTGCCGTAATTCTTCTTATATGCCGATACGAGAGCTGACTCGATGGCATCGATGAGAAGATCTTTCGAAATATCTTTTTCTTTCTCGAGTTCTTCCACCGCGAGAATAAACTCCTTGTTCATCTGACTGTTCCCCTCTCTAAATGATTACTGCCAGCTTGGTTCTTGAAATCTGTCCGATCGGAATTTCCACCGTCTTTCCCGCTTCCTCTTCGATCGTCACGATGCCGTCTTTCAGCGAGACAAGCTCGCCTGAGATCTGCTTCCGGCCGTCTGCAGCGCTGTACAGACTGACGTCCACCATCCTGCCCGCGTAGCGCACATAATCCGAATCCTTCAGAAGAGGACGGTCCAGACCCGGGGAGGACACCTCCAGAAAGTAATTGTCCTCGATGAGATCCGTTTCGTCCAGCCGGTCGCTCAGATACCTGCTGACCAGCTCACATTCGTCGATTGAGACGTATTCTCCGCTTTCCTCGGGTTTATCGATATAGACTCTCAGATACCGGTCTCTGCCTTCCTTCACAAATTCGATATTGAAAAGCTCCAGAGAATGTTCGCCCAGAAAATCTCCGAGAAGATCCCGGGCGGCGTCTTTCACTTTTTTCTTTGCCATAATTACCGCTGTCACCTTTCTTCCCAATGCATCACGCCGCACCGCATCGTCGGATTTTCCCCTACAATGCACAGAGAGTGGGGATCACCCCACTCTCTGCAATAACGTCGTGTTGTTTTAAGCTTTTAATACTATACTATACTTTTCCTATTTCGTCAAGATTTACACATCTTAATTGTATCAGAAGCTTTCCCGCCGGAAATCCTCCACCGCGCCGGAGATCTCCCGCTCCACCGCAGCCGCAAGAGAGTCCCGGTTTTCTTCCGTCACCTCGATGATCCGCACTCCGGCAAGAGCCCTTACGCGGTCGAGAAAAGGAGAACTCTTCTTTTTTACCACCCCCAAAACGGGAACGCCGCTCTTCAGCGTTTCGATCACAGCCTCCTGAAAGAGTTCCGCCTCATTTTCCATAAATCCCAGTTCATCCATCAGCATCAGATGACAGCCCGATGTATCTTCGGCCAGTCTCTTTCCCACGCGGTCAAACACCTCCGGAAAACCTTTCGGAAACCCGAACTCACCGCAGTCTCCCACCACGCCGAATTCCGAAGAAAACAGCGGTTTTCCGGCTCTGCAGATATAGACGGCGTCAGGTAGAAATTCCTGCCCTTCCGGCCAGTTTTGCGGTATCTGCGCTCCCTTCGGCGCCTTTACCGTGACAAAACCGCCGATCTTCCAATCCGGATGCCTTTCTGTCACTTTGCGTATTATCGTACTTTTCCCGACCTGTACTTCTCCAGTAAGCAGAATCTTCAATATATCACCTCTGTTTTATCCTTTTTCGGACCGCATGTTTACAGTGCAAACGACAGCGCCGCCGGCAAAATCATCAGAAAAAGAAAAATGCCGAGACAGATCCAGTCTCTGTTTTTCATTTTCAGCTTCCGCATACTCGTACGCCGCGGCATCGCCCGGAAAGCTCTGGCCTCCATCGCAGTGGCCATCTGTTCGGAATGCCTTATCGCGCCGGCGTCCCCTTTCCCTGCCGCCGGCAGAGATGATTTCCAGTTTTTCCGCAAAAGACTGCGCTTCTCATAGAAAATCAGAAAAAACTCCGGCGCTATGCTGAAATCGTCTGCACTCCGATCAGACGAACCTGTCAGAGCCTTGTTTCAATTTGAAATACAGATAATAATATATTATAATTTTCCATCTATTTCAATTTATTTTTCATATAATCAATTTGAATTAGTTTATTTTATATCTTATTTTTTATCATAACTGAATGCAGTGTATTTTCATATCATTTCTATTTAATACAGCGCCGATAACATTCGTTCTCAGAGGGAAGCGGGACTTTTCCCGCATTCGAACGATTTTCATTTCCCGGGGAAGGGGCGCAGCCGCGATATCCTCCGGCAGCTTGGCCGCGAAACCAAAAATTTTATGAAAATAAGACGATCCCAACGATCCGCTCTGCCTGTGCCGGACACAGACAACACGGCTGTCGGTAAAAAACAGATTCAAAAAAAGAAAACCGGCGCACCGGAGTCAGACACTGACTCCGGTGCGCCGGTTTTCTTTTCCGATTATTTTATGCCGCTCCCGACGTCATCCGCCGACGGCTAAAACATCGAAAATAATGTGAGCTGATCGGACTCCGACATGCCGTTCAGCACACCGTGCTCTCTGAGTGTCTCGATATTGCTGGAATTCACCGACGTCCGGCTGCTCATATCTTCGATGGAACTGAACGGCTGTTTCGCGTATTCCCGCTCCAGACTCAGAGCCGCCGTTTCGCCCATACCCTCCAGAGCGCGGAACGGAATTCGGATTTTTCCATCCTCCACCGCAAACCGGACCGCCTGAGATTTTCCCAGTTCTGCCGGAAGGAATTCAATTCCTCTGGCGTACATCTCATAAACCACTTCGTAGACGAGATATTCATCTTTTTCTTTATTCGTGGCTTCATCTCCCATCTTTCGAATCTGATCCATGCGGTCCAGCACGGATTCCATACCGGCCAGATTGACCTTTGCGTTAAAAAAGTCCACTTTGATCGTATAATGCACCGCATAAAAGGCCGCCGGATAATAGACTTTAAAATAAGCGATCCGGTAAGACATCATCACGTAAGCCACCGCATGAGCTTTCGGGAACATGTATTTGATGCGCTTGCAGGACTCGATATACCAGTCCGGCACGCTGTTCTCCATCATCAGCGCCTCCTGTTCCTCCGTGATGCTCTTCCCCTTTCTCACCCGTTCCATGATGGTAAAGGAATCCTGTTTCGGCACGCCTTTGGAAATCAGATAGTTCATGATGTCGTCACGAGTGGCGATAGCATCATCCATGGTGGCCTGACCGCTGCGGATGAATTCCTGCGCGTTGTTGAGCCACACGTCCGTACCGTGAGAAAAGCCCGCGATCCGCACCAGATCGGCAAATTTTTTCGGCTGTGTATCGTCCAGCATCTGCCGCGTAAAACTGGTGCCGAACTCGGGAATCCCGAAAGTACCGTGACGCTGTTTATAATCGTCGATCTTGATGTCCAGCGTGTCTACTCCGAGAAAAATCCGGTTGACCTTCTCGTCCCGCAGAGGGATATCTTCCGGCGATATACCGGTCATATCCTGAAGCATACGGATCATGGACGGCACGTCGTGACCGAGAATGTCCAGCTTCAGCAGATTTTTTTCAATTTTATGGTAATCGAAATGCGTAGTGATCGTGTCTTTGATAGAACCTTCTGCCGGATGCATCACCGGGCAGAACTCATAGATTTCTCTGCCCCGCGGTACTACGACCATACCGCCGGGATGCTGTCCCGTCGTCTTGCGTACGCCGCTGCAGCCCAAAGCAAGACGCTCCATCTCGCACTTGTTGGCCACCCGTCCGCGCTCTTCCAGATAGCGTCTCACATAACCCAAGGCCGTCTTGTCTTTGATCGTACCGATGGTTCCCGCGCGGAATACATTTTCCGCGCCGAAAATCTCCTCGACGAACTTATGCGCCACCGGCTGATATTCACCGGCGAAGTTCAGATCGATATCCGGCTCTTTATCACCTTTGAATCCAAGAAAGACTTCAAACGGAATGTTGTGTCCTTCTTTTATATACGGCGTACCGCACACAGGGCAGACCTTATCCGGCAGATCTACGCCGCAGTCCGATTCGTAATCTTCAGGAAATTCACTGTGCTTGCAGTCCGGATTCGGACAGATATAATGAGGCTGAAGGGGATTTACCTCCGTAATGCCGTCCATAGTCGCGGCGAAAGAAGAGCCTACAGACCCACGTGATCCCACCAGATAACCGTCGGCAAGAGATTTCTGCACCAGCAGTTCCGCCGCTACGTACATCACAGCGTAACCGTTGCCGATGATAGATGTCAGTTCACGGTCCAGACGCTGCTCCACGATCTCCGGCAGCGGATCTCCATAGATCTCGTGAGCTTTGTCGTAGCAGCGGGACCGCAGACGCTCTTCGGAGCCTTCGATCTGCGGCGGACACTTCTCATCCGAGATCGGCCGCACGTCATCATCGATCATATCCGCGATAGCCTGCGGATCATCGATCACTACCCGCTCGGCCTCTTTTTCACCCAGATAAGCGAATTCCGCCAGCATCTCGTCTGTCGTCTTCAGATAGAGGCTGGGTTCCTCATCCAGTTCTTTAAAGCCGTGGGCAGCCATGATGATATTCCGGTAGATATAATCTTCTTCATTGAGATAATGAGCGTCGCAGGTGGCAGCCACCGGTTTGCCCATACGGCGGCCGATTTCCACCACTTTGCGGTTGAAGTTCAGAAGGTCTTCTTCACTGTTCACCATGCCTTTTCTCAGCATAAAGCGATTGTTGCAGCGGGGCTGAATTTCCAGATAATCATAAAACTCCGCGATCTTCATCAGTTCTTCGTCCGATGCGCCGGCGGTCACCGCGCGGAAAAATTCTCCCGCTTCACAGGCGGAGCCGATGATCAGTCCCTCCCTGTGTTTTATGATCTCCGAACGCGGCATTCTCGGCCGTTTATAATGATAGTCGATATAGGAATAGGACACCAGTTTATACAGATTTTTGATGCCCGTCTGATTCTTCGCCAAAAGGATGATATGACGGGCCGGATTCGTCTTATAGTCCAGTTTTCCGTCCGGCAGAGGAATATCCTCCACCAGATAGCCCTCCACGCCGTAGATTACTTTGATCCCCTTCGCCTTGCCTACCGCGTCAGGAAAGGCCTGTACCACGCCGTGATCTGTGACCGCTACCGCCGGATGCCCCCAGGCTTTCGCCGTGCCGATGAGTTCCGCTACGTCCATGACGCCGTCGATCTGACTCATCTTGGTATGCGCGTGAAGTTCGATGCGCTTTCTCGCAGACTTATCCTCCCGCATTTTCTTTTCCGCTTTTTCGATGCTCTGCGCCATGATGACGTTCATTTTCTCAAAAGAGTCAAACTCGCAGTTTCCCTGAACTCTGATATAGGTGCCCGTTTTGATATGTTCATCGAAGTCCGCCTGCTTTTGCGTCGACACAAACATCTTCACCAGGATGGAGTCCGTATTATCCGTCATGTAAATCGAGGCGATACAGCGATTATTTTTGATAGAACGGGAGTCCGTCCGAAAGACGCTCCCCTCAATGATCACGTTTCCGCTGTCCCTGGTCAGATCTCTGATATGTACGGATTCGCCGCTGATCGGCTTGCCCACGATCCGATTTCCCGCAACCGGCCCCTCATAGCCTCGCTTCCGGCCGGCCGGCGCTCCGTTTCTGGAACTTCCCGAACCGCCTCCGTTCCAGCCGACCGCGGTTTTCCCGTTTCCTCCGCCGGAAGCTCCGGAAGCAAAACCGCCTGACGCAATTTCCGCCGCTTTTGCCGCCCGCGCCGCTCTCTCGGCTTCTTCCTGCATGCGTTTCAATTCACTTTCTGTCTGCTTTTGCATCTCTTGAATTTTTTCTTCGTATTCCTCATCTTTGTTTCGAAAGACGAACATTTTGCGGATGCCGAAATCGTGCTGAAACATGCCGGCCATAGCAGGAGCCGCGATTTCGTTGAGACTGCGCACGGTCTGCTCTCCGAGCGCATACACGATGACCTGATCGCCATTGATCAGAATGCTGCCCGTGTCTGTGGTGTGCCGCAGACGGCCCAGATCGGACATGGAATCCATCATATAAGGCAGATACATGCGGATCAGTTCTTCCTCGCTGAGCACCGGATCATCGTACCGAAAACGGTAAGATACATCCGCAAGACCCTGAAATTCACGGCAGAACGCCGCTGTAACCACCTTCAGATCATCGTGAGGAATGATAAAATTGAGCGCGATGTCGATATTTAATTTCTGCGTCTCACGAATGACTGACGCGTGTTCCACGCTGAGAAGAAACTCGCCCCTCTCATGGGGGGCGAGTTTCTCCCAGGTGATATGATTTTCGATAAACTCTTTCATAATCGCCTTTTATCCGTTTGTTCCCGTTTCGGTTTTTTAAGCTCTGTCTTCTTCTACAATTCCTTTCAGAGAAGCCGCCAGCCCGGCCAGTCCCTGGATTTCCGAAGGAATGATAATCTTCGTCGCCTGACCGTTAGCCGCCGCCGTAAAGGCTTCCAGGCTCTTCAGAGAGATGACTTTCTCATTTGGATCGGAATCTACGATCATCCGGATACCGTCCGCCGTAGCCTGCTGAACGAGACGGATCGCCTCCGCCTGACCTTCGGCTTCTGCGACAGCTGCTTCTCTCGCCGCCTGCGCTTCGAGAATCGTTGCCGCTTTGGAGGCCTCCGCCTCAAGAATCGTGGACTGTTTATTACCCTCTGCGATGAGAATGGCAGATTTCTTCTCCCCTTCCGCTTTGAGAATCGCTTCTCTACGCTCTCTTTCGGCTCTCATCTGTTTTTCCATAGCGTTCTGAATATCTTTCGGCGGAACGATATTTTTCACTTCTACACGATTGATTTTGATGCCCCAGGCATCCGTCGCCTCGTCCAAAACGATGCGGATCTTGGAATTGATGATCTCACGGCTGGTGAGGGATTCGTCCAGCTCCAGATCTCCGATGATATTTCTGAGCGTCGTCGCCGTCAGATTCTCGATAGCCGCCATCGGATTCGCCACGCCGTAAGTGTAGAGCTTCGGATCGGTGATCTGAAAATAAATCACGGTATCGATCTCCATAGTGACATTGTCCTTGGTGATCACCGGCTGCGGCGGAAAATCGATCACGTGTTCTTTCAGGGAAACCTTTTTTGCGATCTTGTCGATAAGAGGAATCTTGATGTGAAGACCTACTTCCCAGGTCCCCATATAAGCGCCGAGACGCTCGATGACATACGCGTTTGCCTGCGGTACGATTCTGATATTCGTAACCACCAGCGCAATGATGATAACTGCTAAAATGATTAAGAAAATAAACATATCGTCTCTCCTTTTCTTTTATCTGAAATAATATCTCCCTACCCGTGCAAAAGGCGGACGTTACCGCTGCATATCCGCGGAAATATTTCTGCGGACGATGAGTTTCACACCCTCTACCGCTACGATCTCCACTCGTTCTTCTTTTTTTACCGCCTCTTCGCCTTCCGCTAAAACAGCCGTCCAGAGCTTATTATCCGCCTTGACCGTACCCTGTTCGCCGGCCTTCAGATCATCCTGCAGTACGCCCGTCTGACCGATGACCGCCGCGATATTGGTCCGGACGATATCTCTGTTGAACTTTTTGACCGCCCAGGGTCTCGTAAAATACAGAAGCAGCGCGGAAACTATCAGAGCTGTCAGCAGCTGAATCAGAAAACTGTCCACAAAAATCGCCATGCCGGCCGCCGCGACGGCGCCCCCGGCAAACCAGATTGTCGTAAGTCCCTGTGTAAACGCCTCGATCGCCGCAAGAACTGCCGCGACGGCGAGCCATACTGCGATCACAGGCACACCGACGACAGCCCCGAACAAACTAATATCCATATGGTTCCCCCTTTCCGCATCAGCGAAATAACTCTTCTGCTTCTACCATATCATTTTATCCGTCTTTTGGTTGTATTATTTTCCTTAAGAATGATAAATTTCTGAAACGAATTGTCGTATCTCAGATATCACCAGATCTGTGATTTCCTCTTCCGCCACGGTCTTTACGATCTTTCCTCCGCGAAAATAAACGCCCTTTCCATCGCCGCAGGCGATACCGAAATCGGCATCCGAAGCTTCTCCCGGACCGTTGACTGCACATCCCATGACAGCCACTTTCAGACGCGGCAGTTTTTTTTCCAGCATGTCCTTTTCGATGCCGCCCAGCTGCGCCATGATCTCGTCGGCAATTCTCGTCAGATCGGTCTTGCAGCGGGAACAGGTGGGACAGGATACGAAATCGATGCCGCCCGGAAAATATCCCGTGCTCTTCAGAATCTCTCTCGCCACCGGAATCTCCTTTACAGGATCCGCTGTCAGAGAAACCCGGATCGTATCTCCGATTCCCGCTAAGAGCAGAGCCCCCAGTCCCGCCGCAGATTTGACAATACCCACAGACGGCGTTCCCGACTCGGTGACGCCGATATGAAGAGGGCAGTCGGTCTTGTCCGCGATCAGCAGATGTGCCTGATAATTCATCACTGCGTCCGAAGCTTTTGCAGAGAGAACGATATCCTCAAAGCCCATGTTTCTGACCATCTGCACATTTCGCAGAGCGCTTTCCGCCAGTCCTTCGGCGCATGGGCCGCCGTATTTTTTCAGCAGATCCCGTTCGATCGATCCGGAATTTACACCGATCCGGATGGGAATCCGGCGTTCTTTCGCCGCCTTCACCACAGCCGAAACATTTTCTTCTGCGCCGATATTTCCGGGATTGATGCGGATTTTATCCGCTCCGTTTCGTATGGATTCCACGGCCAGACGATAATCGAAATGAATGTCCGCCACCAAGGGCAGCCGGCAGAATTTTCGGATCTCTTTCAGCGCGTCAGCCGCCTGCTGATCGGGGACAGATACCCGGACGATCTCGCATCCGGCTTCCTCCAGCCGGCGAATCTGATCTGCGGTAGCCCGCACGTCACGGGTATCGGTATTCGTCATAGACTGAATCGCCACCGGCGCGCCGCCGCCGATGACGACGCCGCCGCAAACCACCTTCCGCGATATTCTCCTCATAATCCGCCTCCTTTCCTCACTACAGCTTCTTTCTCTTTCCGGATACACACAGGACCCCGCCTCGCAGCAAAGTCTGCACTTTTGCTTTTGTTTTTCCCCGAATCTCAGCTCCTTCTGTTCCGGTGCCGATTCCTGCAGAAATTTAATTTTTAAGAATGAACATATTAAAGTCTTTCAGTGTAATAAATATCATCAGAGAAAAGAGAATCGCCATGCCGATAAGGTGTATTTTCCCTTCCAGTTCATCGCTCACCGCTTTTCCCGTAATTTTCCGAATTAAGATAAACAGCAGTCTGCCGCCGTCCAGCGCAGGAAAAGGCAGGATATTGACGAGAGCCAGGTTCAGACTGAGCAGAGCCAGAAGGTAGATCACATTCATCAGTCCCACCTGAACGCTCTGATCCACGATATTTACGATTCCGATCGGACCGACCACGTCCCCTGCCGCACCCTGACCGGTGATGATATCTCCAAGCGCTTCAAACATCAGCTTTTCCGCAGCCACAGCGCTCTTCAATCCATCTGCCATTCCCGCGATAATATTATGATTTACATCGAAAACCACACCGATCATGCGGTTTCCGTCCGCATCCTGTTCCACTCCCACCTGAAGTGTTTTTGTCTCTCCGCCGGACTCCACGCCTACGGATACACGGTCGGATTCCGCCATGGCTTCCGACAGCAGTTCTCTCGTCTCCGTTCCGTCGGAAACATTTTCTCCGTTGACCGAAACGATTCGGTCTCCTTTCCGGATTCCCGCTTCATAAGCCGGCATTCCCTGTGTCACATCCGCAAGCACAGGACTCAGGGAGGTGCCCATATACGTGATCATCACGCCCAGCACGACCACCGCCAAGATGAAATTCATCACCGGCCCCGCTGCGATCACCAGCGCCCGCGCCCATGCAGGCTTGTTGTTGAACGCTCTCTCATCGTCGGACTCGGAATCCTCCCCCTCCATAGCCACATAGCCGCCGATGGGAAATGCCCGGACACTGTATTTTGTCTCTTTCGTCTCTTTCTGAAAAATCAGAGGTCCCATGCCGATGGCGAATTCGTTGACCTTGATCCCTACCGCTTTGGCCGTAAAGAAATGCCCGCCTTCGTGGACGATAACCAGTATGGCGAAAATGATTAATGCAGCGATAATGCCGACAATGATGTGCATCTTTTAAACCTCCAGTATATGTCTCGCCATTCTGCGCGCTTCTTCGTCCGCGCGGATGATCGATTCCAGATCGCCGCTCTCAGAAGGAACGTGTCTCTGGAGCACTTCATCGAGACAGTCCGAAATATCACAGAATGCGATTCTTTCCTCTAAAAACGCCGCCACAGCCACTTCGTTGGCTGCGTTCAGAGCGGCGCAGTAAGTTTTTCCCGCTTTCAGAGCGTCATAAGCGAACTTCAGGCAGGGAAAAGTTTCCATATCGGGAGCTTCGAAAGTCAGCGATCCCGCCTTCTTCAGATCGAGGCGCGGCAGCCGGTTAGGCAGACGCTTCGGATATTCGAAGGCCAGACTGATGGGAATCGCCATATCCGGCAGTCCCAGCTGAGCCATCACCGCTCCGTCGCAGTATTCCACCAGGGAATGCACGATGCTCTCCGGATGAACCACCACATCGATAGCCTCCGGCGCCATGCCGAAAAGCCATTTTGCCTCAATTACCTCAAATCCTTTATTCATCAGTGTGGCGGAATCGATGGTGATCTTGCTCCCCATTTTCCAGCGGGGATGATTCAGCGCCTGAGAAAGTGTCGCTGATTTCAGATCCTTCGCTTTCTTTCCGCGGAACGGACCTCCGGAAGCGGTGAGGATAATCTTCTCCGCCTGACTTCTGTCATACCCTTTCAGGCACTGAAAAACCGCGCTGTGTTCACTGTCTACAGGAAGAATTACCGCTCCCGTGCGTGCTGCGGTCTTCATGATCAGTTCTCCGCCCGCCACCAGCGTTTCCTTGTTTGCAAGAGCCACGGTTTTTTTCCGCAGTACAGCATTATATGTGGGCTTCAGGCCTGACATTCCTACCAGCGCATTGAGAACGACATCGCAGTCGACAGCGGAAGCGATGGTCACCAGCCCTTCCTCTCCGTACAAGAAGCGAGTACCCGTCTCCTTCATTTCCTCCTGCAGCGACTCCGCCTCAGCCCGGTGAGAAACCACCGCATACTGGGGACGAAATTCTGCCGTCTGCGCTTTCAAAAGTTCCGTATTCGATCTGCAGGACAGAGCGCAGACCCTGTATTTCTGCGGATTCTCCCTTATAATCTGAAGAGCCTGCGTTCCGATCGATCCCGTAGACCCCAATATCGAAATTCTTTTCATAATTCCCGCCTTATCTTGTGCTGTCAAATCTGTCTCATAACGTTTCGATTTCCGTGCGGAACGGACTTCCTTCTGCGTATCCTTACCAGTCGTTTCACCTTTGCCGATTCGATTTCAATGTTCATTGGGAACGGATTGCCGCCGGAATCCGTATTCCGCGTCTGCAAATCATTCTGCATCCGCAAATTCCTATTTCGCGAATTCCGAAAGGAAGAAAAGGCAGTAATAGACGGTAGGTGCGGTGAAGAGAACGCTGTCGAACCGGTCCATGATCCCGCCGTGTCCCGGTATGAGATTGCCGTAATCCTTAATTCCCATCTTTCTCTTGAAAATAGAGGCAGTCAGATCACCGAACTGCGACGTGATACCGCCGAGGATGCCGATGACCCCGCAGGCCCAGAGCAGAGAGCGGTCCATAAAAAACCAGCCGAACAGCATGGAAAAAATCAGACTCCCAAGAATTCCGCAGACCGATCCCTCCACGGTCTTCTTCGGACTGATCACCGGACACAGTTTATGCCGGCCCAGAAAAAATCCGCCGAAATAAGCAAAAATATCGGTGCAGAACGCCGTGATCAGAATGAGCCATACGGGGGAAGCCTTGCAGAGCTCACTATAACTGAATTCGGTGAGCACCGCATGATAGGAGAAAAATCCGATATATACGATTCCGGTAATCGTCACCAGCGCGTCTTCCAGCCTGCGCTCCTCGATTTTAAACAGATACAGCAGACACATGAGCACCGATACGAACAGCCAGGCCATATAGAGAGGCACCGTCTGACCATCTTCCATCATTTTCCATCCCTGCAGACAGTGCACCCCATAGAGCAGCAGTACGGAAATTACCGCCGCAGGATAGCAGGCGTGAATCTCCATCGCCTTAAATCCGTTGAAAAATTCTCTCATCCCCATCAGAGCGATAAAGAGACATAAAATAGAAATCAGCGGCCCGCCGATGATCACCAATATCAGAAACGGCGCCATCACCAGACCGGATATAATTCTCGTCTTCATAATTATAAGCCCCCGTAACGTCTGTGGCGCTGATTGAATTCCTCAATACAGCCCTCCAGCTCCTTTTTGTCGAAATCCGGCCAGAATATATCACGGAATACGAATTCGCTGTAAGCGCACTGCCACAGCAGAAAATTACTGAGCCGCAATTCTCCTCCAGTGCGGATGATCAAATCCGGATCGGGCATCTGTCCGGTGGACAGATGCCTCTGCAGATCCTCTTCCCGAAGATCATCGATCTTCGCGCCGGATGCTTCGGTCTCCGCATACAGCTTCTTTACCGCATCCAGAATTTCTTTTCTTCCTCCGTAATTGAGCGCGATATTAAACTGAAGACCCGTGTTCGCCTCTGTCTGTGCGAGGGCGAGCTCCATGCTCTCTCTGGCTTCCTCAGGGATGGCTTCCCACTGCCCGAAGACACGGATTCTCACGTTCTCGCGGTTCAGTTCCGCCAGTTCCTTGGCGATATATTTTACCATGATTTTAAAAATCCCGCTGACCTCATCTTCCGGACGTTTCCAGTTTTCCGTGGAAAAAGCGTAGACCGTCAGATATTTTACTCCCAGATCAGAACAGGCTCTGACGATCTCCTTCAGCGACTTCATTCCCGCATTGTGTCCCATCACCCGGGGCAGTCCTCTCTTTTTCGCCCAGCGGCCGTTCCCATCCATGATGATGGCGATGTGATTTGGAACTGACATAATACCTCCCGTACGCTTACTCGTAAATACTGCAGATAGATAAAATGAGAGTGTGATCCGCCGTCTCCCGCTGCCGCACTACTCTCATCTCTCCTTCTTTTTCACTTTCCGTTCTTCTGACCGCGTGAGGCCGTAATTCCTCGATTCTATAAGATACGCCTGCCGCGCCGAGTATTTCGGCGGCAGCAGGCATTTTCAAACCGGCTACATCGGGCAGGATGCGCATATTATGCATTATACCTCCAGCACTTCCTTTTCTTTCTTGGAGATCATCTCATCGATTTTCTTGATCCCGTCATCCGTCATTTTCTGAACGTGATCCAGCCCTTTCTTCAGTTCGTCCTCGGTGAGTTCTCCGTCTTTTTCCATTTTTTTAACTTTGTCGTTGACATCTCTTCTGAGATTTCTGACAGCGATCTTCGCGTCTTCTCCCATCTTCTTCACCGTCTTCGTCAGTTCTTTACGGCGTTCTTCTGTGAGCTGAGGAATGATGAGACGGATTACCTTGCCGTCATTGGAGGGATTGAGACCGAGGTTTGCTTCGTTGATCGCCTTTTCGATGGCTCCTACGCTGGACACATCGAAAGGGGAAATCATCAGTGTTCTCGGATCGGGAACGGAAATATTCGCCAGACTTTTCAGCGGAGTCGGAACACCGTAATATTCGGCGCTGATCTTGTCGAGAATCGCAGGGTTGGCTCTGCCGGCTCTGACAGTATTCAAATCTTCTTTGAGAACCGCCAGCGTCTTTTCTATTTTTTCGCTGTAATTCTTTTTCACGTTTTCCATGATATTTACTCCTTTATTACTCTCTTTGGAATCGCTAATAAATCAATGTTCCGATCTTCTCTCCGCAGACCGCTTTGACGACGTTGCCCTGCTGCCCGAGGGCGAACACGTGGATGACGATGCCGTTGTCCCGGCAGATGGAAGCCGCCGTCGAATCCATAACTTTAAGATCTTTCTCCAGGACCTCCTGATGTGTGAGCGTATCGTACTTTTTGGCGTCCGGATTGAGCTCCGGATCACTGTCGTATACGGCGTCCACTTTCTTGGCCAGAAGAATGACGTCCGCTTCGGTCTCTGCGGCTCTGAGGGCCGCTGTGGTGTCTGTGGAGAAGAACGGGTTTCCGATTCCTGCGCCGAAAATCACCACGATATTTTTATTGAGCTGATTGATGGCTCTTCTTCTGATGTAAGGTTCCGCGACCTCTCTCATCTCGATCGCCGTCTGCACTCTGGTCGGCATACCATTGCGTTCAAAAGCGTCCTGCAGCGCCAGTGAATTGATTACAGTCGCCAGCATTCCCATATAATCCGCGGTAGAACGATCCATACTGCTGCTGGTGCGCCCTCTCCAGAAGTTGCCTCCTCCCACGACGACGGCGACCTGTACGCCCATATCGCGGATCTGCTTTACTTCCAAAGCGACTTTGTCCAGCATCTCCTCGTCGAGACCGACGTGCTTGTCCCCTGCCAGCGCTTCCCCGCTGATCTTTAAGATAACTCGCTTATATTTAGGTTCCATAACCACCTCTCCGATCCTGAAATTATGCTCTTTTTGAGGTTCCGCCCGGTACGGGCCGGACAACCCCGTTCAGAATTCAATATAACATGTTTTCCGATTTATAGCAACGACTTGACAGATCAACCTTTTCTCTTTTTTCCCATCCCGCCGCACAGCGGCCCCTGCTGACAGAGCGTGAATTTTTTCCCGATACACGGCTGTCCCTTTTCCTCAGCTCTTCTGCACAACGCCCAGCTCCCGCCGCCCGATCTGCGTTTACGATCCGAAACATGAGTTTTCACCGCTCTGCGCGGCGTTTCGTCTTTTCCGCCTTTTCGACGCAAACATCATTTGCATTGGGCGTCTGTTTACCTTATTATTAATTGTAGGTTTCAGCCGGTCTTCAGGGGAGGAACCGATCCCCTAACATGCTGCGCCGCCGCAAACCGCGGACAGGCGCAAGGACAGCGGCGCTATATCATAAATCTCACAGGGGGAAATGAGGGGGAAACGATGAAAGGCATTTTATACGGCGTAGGCACAGGGCCCGGCGATCCGGAACTCCTGACGCTGAAAGCGCTGAAAATCATAAGGGAATCCGACATAATCGTCATTCCCGCCGACGATCCGAAAGACTGCGCGTCCTACCAGACTGTGGAAAGGGCTTTTCCGCAGATCAGAGAAAAACGACTGATCTGCCTGCCCTTTCCCATGGTCCGAGACAGAGAAAAACGCAGAATCCAGCAGGAGAAAAACGCGGAAATCATAGCTAAAATTCTCTCGGAAGGAAAACAGGCGGCGTTTCTCACCATAGGAGATCCGTCGATCTACTCCACCTATGGTTATATACATAATATTCTCAGGCGGCGGGGATTTGATGCGCGCATCGTCAGCGGCATTCCATCTTTCTGCGCCGCTGCTGCCAGTCTCGGAGAAATTCTCTGCGAAGACAGAGAAACTCTGGAAATTTTACCTTCTTTTCCTTTATCAGAGAAGGAACCGACTCGTGGCGGGCGGGATATCTCCGGCATTCTCTCGGGAACCGGCACAAAAGTGCTGATGAAACCTTCCGGAGACTATACCGCCGTGACAGAAGCGCTGCGCCGGTCCAGACGGACCGCATCCATGGCGGTAAACTGCGGGAGAGATGAGGAGCAGACTTTTTCCCGGCTGGAGGATTTTCCGGAGAAGGCAGAATATTTTTCCGTCATTATTTCCAGAAAAGAAAGCGAACCGTTCGCGGCGGAAGCTCCCGTTTTCGACAACAGCGACAGTGTGACACCGGGAAAGGAGGTCATTCCATATGAGTGAAACGCTCGACAGTCTGCAGAACAGTCTTTCCGATATTCTGCCTCAGCTGGGCAGCATTATCGGACAGTTTTTCAGCCAGTTAGCCGGAATCGTCGGTTATTTTTTCAGCAGTTTTACCGACGGCTCCCTGTCTTTCGGGCAGATTTACACAGGGATTATCCGTTGGGTCATGCCTCTTCTGGCGCTCCATATCCTCATCACCGTGCTGCGGAGCATGCTGCGGGTGCGCAACCCCAAAGAAACCTGGGGATATCTGCTGTCTCCCGATCTGGGAAAATTCTCCATCAACCACTGGGAATGCACGGTGGGCAGAGCCAAGCACTGCGACGTCCGGATCAAACTGGCCACCGTTTCAAAAACACAATGCGCGCTGATCCGAAACGATGAAGGGGAGTGGAGAATTCACAATCTCTCGGATAAAAATATCACCTGCCTCAACGGAGAAGAGTTAACGGAGGACAGACCGCTGCGACACGGAGATACCGTTACCATCGGCGGCGCCGACCTGCGCTTCGAAGCGATTACAGAACTGGAATACCAGCAGAACACGGCCCGGCGCATCCGCAAGAGCAAACCGCTTCCGCCGTGGACTTCTTTTGTATACATCACTGTATTTCAGTTCTTGACCGTCATTCAGCTCTTTATTTCCAAACCGGAAATCCGGCAGGAAACGGCGATATCTTACGGAATTCTCTGCGCCGTCATGTGGATCTATGTACTGGTGTCCCGGTCTATGGGAAAGACCGGATTCGAGCCGGAGATTCTGGCTTTTTTCGCCTGTTCTCTCAATCTGGCTATCACGGCCACCGCTCTTCAGAACGCGATGTACAAACAGACGATTTCCATTCTTCTCGGAATTCTCCTGTTCACAGCGCTGGGACTTTATCTCAGAGACCTGGATCGGGTCATAAAAACCCGGCATTTTATGGCGGCGGCGGCGATCGTCCTGCTGCTGATCAACATCGTCTTCAGCGAGGTCTCCCACGGAGCACGCAACTGGATCACGATCTTCGGCATGTCGCTGCAGCCTTCTGAACTGACGAAAATCTGTTTTATCTTCGCGGGGGCCGCCGCTTTGGACCGGCTCTTTGAAAAGCGAAATCTGATTGGCTTTATGTGTCTGTCTGGATTTTGCCTGCTATCTCTGGCGATCATGAGCGACTTCGGTACGGCGGCTATCTTCTTCGCCACCTTTCTGGTCATCGCTTTTCTGCGCTCCGGGGATTTCGCGACGCTGTCTCTGATCACCGGAGGCGCCGTAGGTGCTCTGCTCCTGGTACTGCGCTTTAAACCTTACGTCGCCGAACGCTTCGCCGTATGGGGACATGCCTGGGAACAGGCCAGCGACATGGGATATCAGCAGGTGCGCACCATGTCCGCTGCCGCAAGCGGAGGACTGATCGGCGTGGGCTCCGGAAACGGATGGCTCCACACCGTAGCCGCATCGGAAACCGATCTGGTGTTCGGCGTGCTCTGCGAAGAGTGGGGACTGATCATCGCTTTTCTGGCGGTAATGTGTATCGTAACCCTCTGCATCTTCGCCTTCCGTATGGTGCAGACAGGACGGTCCTCCTATTACACGATCGCCGCATGTGCGGCTACCTCCCTACTGGTGGTTCAGACCATGCTCAATGTCTTCGGATCGGTGGACATTCTGCCTCTGACAGGCGTGACTTTCCCGTTTATTTCCTGCGGAGGCTCCAGCATGCTGGCCGCCTGGGGACTCCTCGCCTTTCTGAAAGCTGCGGATACCCGACAGAACGCCAGCTTTGCCGTCAAAAAGAAAACCGCGCTGGGAGAACTCCCTCCGGATCCTCTTTATGAGCTGACCGACGAAAACATACCGGTGAAAAAAAACCGCGGTCTCTTCCGCAAAAAAAAGACGCCGGAGGAAAATGAACGGGAAATCGAAGAATTTTTCAGCAAATTTGAAAATTCCGGAGAGGAATCCCTTCCTTATCTCGACAGTTCCCCGCCCGGAGGGATCGCGGAAAAGACGGCGCAGCAGGAAATCGACGATTTTTTCAGCCTGTTCGACGAACCGACGGCCGATGACACACCGAAGGATCGAAGCGAAGCGGGATCTCCGGATCCTTTCACTCCGGAGGATTACGGTGTGCACAGCGGATTTGCGGAACCGGAAGAATCCGGCGCGGACCTGAGCCGCACCGGCATATACGACAGAAAAAATTTCACCGGAGGATACTCCAACGGACATGATTACGACAGAGACTGGAGGGATGACGAATGAAAAAGATAACCGCACGGACGATCATCTGTTTTCTTCTCGCTCTGCTCCTGCTGGCAGGTACGCTGTTTTTCACATTCCGCTTCTTCACCAAAGGCGGCCAATGGGTTTCCTTTCCGTCCAACAGGCATCTGTACACCGACGGCGTTCTGAGCCGGGGGAGAATTCTCGATACAGAGGGCAGCGTCCTCGCCGCCTACGACGGAGGCTGGCAGTTTCATGACAGCGGAAGTGTGAGAAAGGCCACGCTCCATGTGGTAGGCGACCCCGCCGGGGTGATCGGCACGGGAGCACTGACGCAGTTCGCTTCTAAGCTGACAGGATATAATCCCATTACCGGCGCCGATACGTTCTTCTCCGGCGGAAAGGACCTGTATCTGACCATCGACGCAGATGTCTGCGCCGCGGCCTACGATGCCCTCAACGGCCATAAGGGCACCGTGGGCGTATACAATTACAAGACCGGAGAGATCATCTGCATGGTCAGCGCGCCAGCTTATGATCCGGCAGATCCTCCTGTCATAGAAGACGGAGATGAGACTTACGACGGCGTATATATCAACCGCCTGATCTCCTCCACCTTCACCCCGGGCTCCACCTTCAAGCTGATCACCGCAGCGGCGGCGCTGGACAACATCTCCGATATCCATCAGAGAACTTTTGAGTGCAACGGCAGTACAAAAGTCGGCCAGACGACCGTGACATGTGTCAGAGCCCACGGCACGCTGACTTTTGAAGATGCTCTCAACGTATCCTGCAACGGCGCTTTCGCACAGTTAGCCGTAGAAATGGGAAGTTCCGTCATGGAGGAATATGTGGACAAGACGGGACTCACCGATAAATACTCCATCAACGGTATCCGCACCGCGGCTTCATCCTTCGATTTCGAGGCGGACGGTGAAACGGGTCTCGCCTGGTCCGGCGTAGGACAGGGAAAAGACCTGGTCAATCCCTGCGCGCTGATGATCTTCTGCGGCGCGGCTGCCAACGGCGGCAAGGCGGCGGTCCCGCAGATCATCGATCATACCGCCTTTCACGAAGGGGTGCGCACCAGTCTGTACATCAAACACAGTACAGACCAGCTCCTGAATGAATCCACCGCGGATACGCTCAAATCCATGATGAAAAGCGATGTGGAAAATAATTACGGAAGTGGAAATTTCCCGGGACTCGATATCGGCGCCAAATCCGGAACAGCGGAAGTCGACAAATCAAAAGCTTCTAACGCCTGGTTCACCGGCTTTCTCGATGATGAAGATCACCCGCTGTCTTTCGTCGTCATGGTCGAAGGCGGCGGTTCGGGTGCCGCTACCGCCGGCAGAGTCGCAAATACCGTACTGCAGGAAGCGGTGAAAAAAGGATATTGATCTGACGATTCTGCTTCTGCCAAGATCAGACAAAACATTGATCTGCAGGGACTGCGACGCGAGGTATGAAGCAGCTAAAAGAAAAATTACTGCAGCTGCAAAAGAAAACGACGGCCGGGCGGCAAGCTGATAATCAGCTCGCCGCCCGGCCGTCAGTTTTTGACGAGCGTACGCCGTATGGGCGCCTATCGTTAGACACTCGCCTCGTTCTCTTTCATTGAATCAGGAACTTTTTTATTCAGTCTCAATCTTGCCGCGTTCTCCGGCCGCACGGACTGCCGCCTCCGACCATTCCTTTTCGAGAGCAGACCAATCCCGTACATCTTCAATCTCTGTCCATTTTTCATACTCAGTATCCGGATTTTCGCGTTTTTCGTACTTGTGACCGTTGGTAGCCTCCTGGACAGCTTCGTAGTACCACGCATCTTCCGGGTTGTCCGGCCACTTAATCATATCCTCGAGCATGTCCTCCGCATGCGTTCTGCGGTTGAGAACACGATTGACCAGCGTCATCGCCTCCGCACGGGTGATATATTGATCCGGACGGAAAGTACCGTCAGGATAACCGGTAATCCAGCCCTTTTCTGCGGCGCGATTGATATATTCTGCGGCCCAGTGTCCGGAGACGTCGCTGAACTTATTTTCACCGGAATACTCCGAGGAATCGAAGCGCGCAGCAATCGCCGCGAACTCAGCTCTCGTAATCGGCTTGTCCGGTCCGAAGGTACCGTCCGGATAACCGTTTACAATATTTCCGGCAGACATGGTTGAGATTGCATTATTAGACCATTTGCCGGAAGACACATCGGTATAGCGATTAGTCTTGGACCAGATTTCCGCACGGCTGTCATCTGTAAGCAGACGGAAGAATATGGTAGCCACTTCCTCCCGGTCGATCTGATCCTCCGGACGAACCGGCCATCTGCTTTTGTCTGAGGTCGCTTCCCCTGTCTGATAATCCTGAGGATATCCGATGATATAGGCGAAATGATCTTCTTTTTCGAGCTCCGGCTTCGACGGCGTCGTACCGCCTCCGCCGCCTCCTCCGGAGCTTATAGTGTAGGATACCGTCGGCTTATAGAAATTCTCAGGCACTCCCTGGCCTCCGTTGGAATCCACCGGATAAAGAACGGCGCTGTTGTTCGTATACAGGCCGCCTTCCGCCTGCTTCCCGTCGTTGCCGATTCCGTCCTTATCATAGACGCCGTAAGTACCGGAGGCCGTCTTCGGATTCATCAGTCTGACAGTATAGGTAAGCTGAACCGGAGCAAAATTTGAGACAGGAACATTGATTTCCCAGACAAAGTGTTCGGTGCTCTGTCCGTCTCCTTTATAATAGAGCAGAATGTAATCGTATGTGACGTTTTCTCCTTCTTTGGAAGGGCCAAAACCATATCTGTTGTCTTCCTCTCCCGCTGCTTCGAGAGTTTCCGCTGTAAGAATGTCGTCACCGACTCTTAATTTCAGCGAATCTGCGGAATCTTCGAAGTCGAAATTATAACCGTCGTCTCCCGCCGTATATCCCATGTAATCGGTGACAGAACTGCCTTCATCCAGCAGATAGTAAATCTCTTTCTGAATCGAAGAAAAGTCGACTTCTGCCGTACCTCCGGCCAGATAGTTCATGAAAGACGGACCAAACGGATACGTCTTCATTTCATTTTCCACACCGGAACACACCGCATAAGCATGATACTTTTCTGTCAGTTCCTGATAAACTTCCTGGGATTTATACAGAGCGATATCTACAGTAGAGCTATATCCGTCCTTTTCGCTGTATTTGACAAAAGGCTTGTTTTCTGTAGGATTGGAACGGTCATAAACGCTGGATCTTTCCGCAATCGTCGCATTCAGCTGATCTTCGACAGTGCTAAAATGCGAATTCCAGTCTTCCGGCACATATCCGTTTCCATATTTTACATCCCAGCCGTCCGGACTCGCCAGCATCGGACGGTCGGGCGCGTCTGCATTTGCAAAGTTAACGCCCTTATTCACGCCTTCTTCGTCCCAGATATAAGTGATTCCGTCACTCACCAGAATGACATATTTACGGTTGTCTGCGACAGCAGTATCCGCCTCCAGCATTTTTTGAGCAGCTGTGAGACCTGCGTGCATATTGGATCCTCCGGTCTCCGGCCGTGCGCTCATAAATTCAGTGACGACATCCTTTGTGTTTTCCGTCAGTGGTGTCAGCGGCAGTTCTGTTACTTCTCCCCGGAACTGTACCGCACCGATCTTTATTGTCGCTCCGGTGTTCTCAATCTGGCCGTACAGCTTTTCAAGCATATCGCTGACACTCTCTTTTACCGGCGCACTGCAGCTGGATTCATCCAGTACGAAGACTACATCGGAGATCAGTTCCTCTTCCGCCGCAGGCAGGGACAGCGTCACTTCTGACGTATAAGTTCCGTCGGACTGTTTCACGAGATTTTCTGCAGTTTTTGATTTGGAAACCTGCCAGTTTTGAGCATCCGGATCATCAGGATCCACCGGCACTAAACTATGTGCGGCTTTCAGCGCTTTTTCACCGGTCACTTGCACCAGCCCGTCCGCATTGAAAGAATCAAACTTCTCGACACGAACAGGTGACTTATGGGCTTCCCAGCGTTGTTTTGCGCTGTCATCATACCATCCGTCGATAGCATGTTCGCAGTCAGGCGCTCCGTCCAGCGCCCAGTTCGCTCCGACTTCTCCAAAAGTAATGATGCCGGAATCTTCACTGTAAATATCATCGCCGGCAGAGTCCGCATGATTATTGTACAATACCGCATTCGTCGGGAGAACTAACGTTCCCCGCACATTAATACCGCCTCCGTATCCGAGCTTTTCCGCCCTATTATTTTTAATGACAATATCCGCTCCGTCCTCAACTGTCAAATTACCGGATTTTAACAGGAGACCGGAACCGCTGTTGCTGACTGCGGTGACCGTACTGGTTCCATCGATCAGTGAACGTTCTCCCGCCGTCACATGGATCGCCGCCGGAACAGTCCACTGACTGGAAATAGAACATCTGTTATTCTTTACTTCCACAGAGGAATTGTTTCTTATCGTTAACGTCGAATTCGTGTGAATTCCATTTCCTCCATTACGATCGGCCGCAACTGATGAATTGTCTATTGTCAGCCGGCCGGTGGACAAACCGTGGCTTTTATTATCAGAAAAATTCACCTTGGACTGATTTTTAATCTCGAAATGCGAGCCATTCGAGCCATTGCCGGTGCTATTTACGACATCGACACTGCTGTTGTCAATCGCAGCGATAAAGGTACCCGTAAAACCAGAACGATTCGTGTCGGACAGGAAAGTGGAATTTTCAATATTTACATTATATCCGCCGTCCCATTTCAAAGCATCCTGTTCGTAATTTCTGATTACAAGTGTGGAGTTACGGACGTTCAGTTTATTGTCAGAACAGAAATAAATGGCATGAGCGTTTCCCGCATCCGTACCGTCCATCGTCAGACTGACATTTTCAAGGCTCAGAGATGCACCTGGGCTCGCACAAACCGACATCCAGTTCCATTCTGCAGTATAAGGAGTGGAACCGATTCCATTCATTATCACATTGCAATCTTTGAAAGTAAGATCTTTTCCCCAGAGAGCGATACCGTGCTTTTCAAAAGTAACAGTCGGATTTTCATCCAACTCTGCTGCGCGCTGAATCATAATGCTCTTAGAAAGATTTAATCCCTCCGTCGTACAGTCTGCCAGCAGTTCAATGGTCGCTCCATCCTCCGCTGCTTCAACCGCTTCATCCAGCGTTTTGTACTCTGACACTGTTCCGCCGTCTGACGCGATACGAGCGACATTCACCGCTGGTTCACCTTTTTCCCCGTCTGCCGCCCACGATCCCAACGGCGCCATTGTCATTACCATACAGAGGGAGAGCAGAGCGATCAGAAGTTTTTTTCCTTTTCTTTTCATGATTTTCCTCCGTTTACGCAGTTATAACTCTTCTTTGACTTCTGCCAGCTGGGGTTCCGCACGTATCTTTCCGGATCTGCTTCCGTGAAATCCTTTCATATTTTGTCCCTTTCTCCTTTCCATTCTCAGCATTTGAGGAAATCTCAGATTTCTGCCCGCGCGTTCTGGCCGAACCGACTCACCGGAGTTTCGCTTCGGTTTAAATTCCGGATAAAATACAACAAAGTTGTCATTTTGTTGTATTTCTCTTGAATTTCTGTGAATTTATCGAAGATATTTTTGTTTCAAAATGAAAAGAGAGAGTACGGCAATAAAAAAGAACATGACAAAAAAGCCGGAAAAACGCAGGGTATCGCCGGTTTTTTGTCATGCCCGTATATTTATGAGAAAAAATATAAAACAGAATCGTATACTGTATTTCAAAAAAATTACAACACAAGTAACGGAAGGTCGAGTATAATAAATTTATATTAAAATGTTTTTTCAGCGTATTTCGACGCTGTCTGCACAAATCCGGTCCGCTGCGGGAACGTTATGTATTCGTCTTACCTCTGAGAGAAATCGACATTTTTCTCTACGGAAAAAGTACCGCAGTGTCTTTACAACAAAATGACAATTTTGTTGTATCCGGGGGACTGTTCCCCTTTACACGCTGAGATCCCGGGAAGACCATTTTCCGGTCATAACAGCAGTCCCAGCTGTTCTACCTTCCTTCCGTGTTCCAGCCCGCTCTCCATAATATAAATTCGAGTCGTCTCGATGCTGGCATGACCCAGGAGATCGGCCAGTTTTGAGATATCTTTTTCCATCCGGTAGAAAATCCTCGCAAAGAGATGGCGCAGATTATGCGGAAATACTTTGGAAGGCTCTACCCCCGCCTGTTCGCAGAGACGTTTCATCTCTCTCCAGATGTTAGACCGATCCAGCGCTTTACCGTTTTTCGTAGTGAACACAGGACCCGTCCGGATGTTCTGCTGCCGGCAGTAGGCCTTCAGCATGCGGCACAGCTTCGGCGCCAGCAGAATAACGCGGCGCTTTCCTTTGCAGTCCACCTCCGCCCTTCCGGCGCTCAGAGAGGATACGGAAATAAATTTTAATTCTGAAACGCGTATGCCTGTGGAGCAGATCGTCTGCATCACGAGACAGAGGCGCTGATTTCCCTGTTTTCCGGCTGTTCTCAGCAGACGAAGATACTCTTCTCTCGTCAGTTCTTTTTCTTCGTCGCAAAAGACGGTGCGCTGGCGTCTCAGCAGACGGACGCAGCATTCCTGCCATCCGGCGAAACGCAAAAAACAGTGGACTGCGGTGAGCATAGAGTTGACGGTGGACGCGGCGTAACCGTTTCGTACAAGCTCCTCTTTCCAAAGAGCCACGCGCTCTTTAGAAACACTCTGTTCTCCGAGAAATCTGCGAAAGGACGTCAGATCCCTCAGATACTTCTCAACAGTACCCCGGCTGCGTTCATTCTGATATAGGAATCGCTCAAAGCCGCGGATCTGATTTTCCGTGATGATATATTTCATAAAAATACCTCCCGATTTGTAATTTTTTCGTTTAACGTTTTTCACCTCATTCCGATTCTGCTTAAATCAGGACAAAGCCCCGGTACGCAAGCCGGTTGGAAATCGCGAATGAATTTCGGTACGGCGCCGCAAATGCCGAATTCTGTCTGCGTCCCACTTTTTCAAACGTCAGGACTCCCGGTTATCCACTGTCCTGGACTTCCGCGGCAGACTGCGGCATCCCACGGAAGCCAGACGACGAAATCCGCCGTCTGCACAGATGAAAAACCCGGTCCTATGTTATTTTTATCGGGATTTGCAGGAATATTCCCTCCGTTACGGTATTCTCTATGATAAGCTCTTTTAAAACAAAATAACTTTTAAAATATTAAAAAATACATTTGATCGGACAATAGATCCAAAAAAATGAGCCTGCTCTTTGGCAGGCTCATTTTTATCTCGCCGGCGCGACAGACGCCGGCATTCTCTTCGTGTTTTTCCATCTGTTTTTTTATTTATCTTTTCCTGCTGTCAGCTCTTCCAGTCCGAAAACCGCCGCGCCGCAGGCGCCTACGATCTCCGGCTCTTCACAGATAAAGAGCTTTTGTCCCAGTTTCTCCTCGATCTCTCTGACCGCTCCCGGGTTCTTGGCAACACCTCCGGTCATCATATATCCCGGTTCCAGGCCGACCCGCTTCATCAGCGAAATCGATTTATTGGCCACCGCTTTATGGATACCGTGCGCGATATCACATTTCTCCTTATTGTTTGCGATGAGGGAAATCACCTCGGATTCTGCAAACACGGAACACATGCTACTGATATCCAGATCCTCTTTCCACCTCAGAGACTCCTCGCCGAGACGTTCGATATCCACTTCCAGCGTGCGGGCCATCATCTCCAGAAATCTCCCCGTACCTGCAGCGCATTTATCATTCATGACAAAATCGATGACATCTCCCTTTTCATTGAGACGGATCGCTTTGCTGTCCTGTCCGCCGATGTCCAGAACCGTGCGCACTTCAGGATTAAAATAGTGCGCCCCTTTCCCGTGACAGCTGATTTCGGTCACATTCCGGTCGGCAAAAGGAATGCTGACCCGGCCGTAACCGGTAGAGACGATGAGATCGATATCCTCCCTCGAAAGAGACGCCTTTCCGAGAACTTCCGCAAGCACTGCCTCCGCGCTCTCTCCGCTCTTTGCACCGGTACGCACTACAGCGTAGGCCTCAATTTTCCGATCCTGATTTAAAATGACAGCATTGGTGGAAGTCGATCCGCTGTCAATCCCGAGCACATGTATTTTTCCATCCATAGGTCGTTCCTTTCTGTCTCCCTTTCGGCTGATTTCTGATGTCTGAAGACCTTTCGCGGTCAGCAGAGATTCTAAAAATGCTTCCACTCTCGTGCGGATCTGTCCCTCGCACTGTGAAGTGGCATCCGTCTCAAATTTCTGGATAGAAGCGGAAATGTTGTCATACAGCGCCGCGTACTCGTAAGAATAATTGTCGCAGAATTTCACGGTATGGTAGATGATCCCGTCCAGATGATCCTCAAACGACCGGAGCATCTCATCCCTTGCAGACGTATCGTTCATCCTCATACACGGAATCTGACAGAGGAGCTGTCCGCTGTACGCCGAGAGCAGACGGTCCGCTGCCGGAGACATTTCGCTGCGCCGTTCATCGTTTTCCTCCTCGGCAGCGGCGCCGGAAGGCGGCGCATCTTTTCCGCCGCTTCGCAGCAGTTCCCCGTCGATTTCAAATCTGCGGTCCACTCCGGTGCAGGTCATATCGAAGAGAAGGTTGATATTATAGCTGCGGATCATTTCGAGAACGCCTCGGCTGCATCTGGCGCCCATGAGTCCGATATTCAGAGGAGCCGCATTTTCCCCGGAGTTTTTCTCCGCCGCAGCGTCCTGGTCTTTCTCCGCACCGGCACAGTTATTTTGCCTCAAAAATTCCCGGAAACGATCTGCAGAGAAAGAAACGCCGCTGAACTGTGAATAAGCGTGAGCTAACTTCCTGACCGATCCCGCAAAGAAATCCGCCGCTCTGCGGTCCGCCGTGCGCGGAATGTCTGTCAGATAAATAAACTTATCGGGATACCGTTCTTTCATCACATCATAGAGCCGGCGCGTACTGTCACAGCAGTTGGTCAGGAGAAGCCCTCCATAGACCGGCGCTCCGCCGGTTTCCCCCGATTCAAATTCCTCCAGAACGCCTTTGATAAAGGAGCACATATTTGCGTGCATCAGCATGTCCGCCTGACTGAAATCGGTAACTTCGGGCATGATACGCTCTACCTCCGCCCCCATGGACTGAAGGACCTCGATGGGAGCATACTTGCACAGATACCCTATTTTCATCTCATACTCCTCCTGTTTTTCACCATTTCCAGAAAAGCCTCCAAGCGCGTCTTCAGCTGTCCGTCCTGGTCGTTTCTCCGGTCCAGTGCATCTCCGTCCAGCACCAGCAGAGGCATATCTATGGCGGAGAGCTTTTCCCTGAGGAGCATCACGCCTCCGGAAGACTGCTTACAGCCCCAGTGACAGTAATGAATCACACCGTCGGGATGAAACTCTTCGATCAGATCGGAAATCATGTCTGTCTTTCTGCTGAAATCACCGTTATATATGTTGCGGATCATCTTGCGGGCGATGGCTTCCACCGGCCGGCGCGCATCCATCTCCTCCATATAATCCAGAGGAAGGTCATACACATTGATATAGTTCTGATCGGACAGATTGAAATACTTTCTCAGAGTCTCCTGATAATATGGAAGAAGATGAATCCACATAATACGGTTCATCTCTTTCTCCGGATACTTTTTGATATCCTCCGCAAGGATCTGAAACAGTCGAAGCGCGGATTCCGATCCGATGGACAGATGCGTCGGATACAGAAGCGCCGTCAGCGCCGTCAGAGTATTCGGATACCATCTCTTCACCGATTCCCAGGTAAAACTGCGCATCAGGCGTTTGGATTCGTTTTCTCTGCGGACCGTTTCCGAAAGCTCGTCCATATCCAGTCTTTTCCCGGTCACCTGCTCCAGCTGACCGATCATATCATACAGCTGAGACGCGACATAACGCACCGCTTCCTCGGAATCCTCGTGAGGTACATCCACGGCAAAAAATTTCATTCCGCGCCTGAGCGCCGCATAACGCATCGTATTGATATTTCCGTCGCAGGCCGCAGAAGTCACAGCGATAAAAGCCGGAGAAGGCATGACGCCGGATTCCACCGTGCCGAGAAAATGTTTGTGATACGAACAGAGCGTGGGAGCGATCCCTATGCTTTCCGCTCTGTCGATAAAATAATCCTCCGTACGAAAACCCGACATAAATCCCGCCAGCATCTCAAGGGATGTGGGATTCAGACCGAAACACTGAAAAATCTCCACCGGACCGAAGATATTGGTCCAGACACTCTTTTGGGGCTCCTCCAGCACCTCTCTCGTATTTTTGACCGCCGCCTTATAAATCTCTCTGTAGCCGTAAGGCAGCTGCTTGTCCGCCAGCTTTGACGCCTTCTGATATTCCACTCCGAAGCCGAAGCGAAACATCCTCAGAGCTTTCTGCGGATCTGTCTCCGTCTTCTGACGGATGACATCTCCGTACTTTTTGATAATATCCATTTGATTTTCCTTTTTCCAATTTCCAAAACGACTTTTGCAAAACACAGCGGCCGTCTCCCCGAATCTCTCATGAGATCCGCCGCTTCTGAATTCCCGAAAAACACGGGCGGACGGCATGGCCCCCTTTCGCCGCACCGGTGAGAAATGCGCTCTTCAAAGTTCATCCCTCCTGCCCGTAATTAGTTTGACGATAAAAATAATATCACGCACAACTATGATTTTCAAGACAGAATAGATCGGGGATTTTGACTTTTCTTCATAAAATCTTCAGAATTTGGAGAGCTGAAAAAAGGCCCCGCCTTATTGAAAAAAACACGGCAGTATAATATAATTTGTCATTACGTACGACAAATTTAGCATGATATTAATATAGATTTTACATACATTTTCTTCCATCCGCTGAAGCGCCGCAGAATGCGGCACAGGATTAACTACAGAGAAAGTGAGACACTGTGAAAATGGACATGGATTCAAACAAGATAAGAAATATAAAAATCAAGCCCCAAAATATAAAAGACGGGCTTTTCGCACTGAAAAACTCTTTCTACACGACAAAAAGATCGCGGACCGCAGCGGGCGTGATAACCGCCCTTCTTCTGATCGCGGTTATCTTTTACCGCAGACTTTTCTTTGTGGAAGAATCCGGCGCATTGCTGTTTGCAGCGGCGCTGGCGGGTTCCTTCGTCGTAGGGCTGCTGACAGCATTCCACGTGAAAGTCTCAAACAAAGCGGCGAAAATTATCAATCCGGTCATCTACTTTCTGGTTCCCATCGTGACCATGTGCATGGCGGAATGTCTCAACGGAAAATTCATCTACGACTTTTCCTATGTGTCATTCTTCTGCAATTATATCGTATATCTGCTGCTCTACTGTATCGTCATGATCGTTTCCGGAAGCTATAAAATGCCGATTCTCGTCATGACGCCGATCATTTTTTTATTTGCCCTGATCTGCAGTATCGTGCTGACCTTCCGGGGGACCCCTGTCGTGCCGATGGACGTGCTGACGATTTCCACGGGGCTGGGAGTAGCGTCCAATTACTCTTACACCGTGCCGTATACTCTGATCCTCGGTGTCATTCTCCTCCTCATCGTCATGATGATCGGCATACGCATGACCCGGGTTCGCTTTACGCGGAAAGGAAGTATTATCTGCAGGATTCTTGCTCTGATTTTCATCCTCGGAGTGGCGATTCCGTTCTATACCACCGATTTTGCGGCAAATCACGGCGTAAAACCGGACTTCTGGAACCAGACGAGAGGATACCACAAATCGGGAACGGTGCTCAACTTCTTTCTGAACACGAAGTATCTGATCATCGAGACCCCGGCAGATTACAACGCCTCGCAGGTCACGGCCATCGTAGATGACTTCCTGGCGGAAAACGAAGACGATCCGGGCATCCTCGCCTCTGCACAGAAGATTCAGGAAGAAGAAAAGGCACGGCTCGCAGACGAGCAGGCAAAAGCCGGACAGGACGCCGTTCAGAACGGGAATGACAGCGATGCTGCCGACACTGCAGCGGGAGGAAACATCCCGCCGGCAGCCGGGGCTGCGGCGGACGGAAATACAGCCGGAGCGAATCCGCTGGCTGCCGCGGGCGGCGCTGATCAGACAAACGATACGGCCAACAGTATCGATACAACTCAAGACGGTATCGCCATGCCGGCTCTTTCCGACGACGGCCGGATGACCAGTCTGGATGAAAACGGAAATCCGATTCCAAATACCGGTCTGGACACCGATCTGGCGGTGAGAGGAACTTCCGATCAGGATCAGCCGAAAACTTCTGCGAAGAAAAAGAAAAATCAGGTGCCGAATATAATCTGCATCATGAACGAGACGTTCTCCGATCTTCGGGTTCTCGGCGAATTCGCCACAAACAAAGACTACATGCCGTTTACCCGCAGTCTTACCAGAAATACGATCAAGGGAAATCTGTACATGCCGGTCAACGGAGCCGGTACCAGCAACTCGGAATTCGAATTCCTCACAGGCAACACGATGGCATTCCTGACCGCGGGCAGCAACGCCTATGAGCTGTATATAAAGAGCAAACTTCCTTCCCTTGCTCAGACTCTGGCGGCTCAGAATTACTCCCGTTCGGCGCTTCACGTCTATTACCGCACCAGCTGGCAGAGAGATGTGAATTATCCGCTGCTGGGATACGAGAGATTCGACAGCATCGAATCTTTTATCGATAACGACGCCATCGACGAATACCGCAACGGCAACAAAAGTTTCCTCGATTTTCAGGCCGCGGTCAAAGCGCAGTATCCGAATGACAACGTATTGCTGAGAAGCTTCGTCAGCGACGAGTTCGATTACAAACTACTGGAACAGATGTACGAAGAGCGCGATACGTCGAAGCCATTCCATATTTTCAACGTGACGATGCAGAATCACGGAAGTTACAACAGCGGCTACACCAACTTCAACCAGCAGATTCGCCTCACCTCCATGGACGAGTACTATCCTGCGGCCAACCGCTATTTATCGCTGATGTACGAATCCGATCAGGCATTTAAACATCTGGTGGAATATTTCAGCAAAGTAAAAGAACCGACGATCATCTGCATGTTCGGAGATCATCAGCCGAATGTAGAGACGAAGTTTGTGGAAAGCCTTTTGGGCGAAGAAATCAGCGATCTCAGCTTGGAGCAGCGGCAGAAGCGCTTTGCCACGCCGTTTGTCATCTGGGCCAATTACAACATCGAAGAGAGTTATGTGGACAAGATGAGCGCCAATTATCTGTCCACTCTGCTCCTGCAGACGGCAGATCTCAAAATGCCGAAGTACAACGAGTACCTGTCTGCGCTCTACCGTTATCTGCCGGTCATCGACACCACCGGCTACATCACGGCGGACGGCGAGTACTACACTTACGACCAGAAATCGGAATACGACGAACTTCTGGACAACTATGAGAAAGTACAGTATAACAATCTCTTCGACAGCATCGGACGTCATGAAGAACTATTTTACCTGCCGTCAGAAACGCAGGAATAGAGAAAAAATATCTCTGTGATTTGGGCAAACAGAACGAAATAGTGAAAGAAAAAAGATAAAATAGGACAAAAACAGAAAAAGACGGCTCCCGAAGAGAGCCGTCTTTTTCATACTCCGCAATGATATCCTGCACCGTACCCACGTTCTAATCGGACGGCGCCCTGAAAGACGGCAGGATTATCCGATCGCGGCAGATACCATGCACAGGTATGTCTTTATACGAATTTAATATATTCTTCAAAAAATAATACAATAATTGCAGAACAGACGTCTTTCTGATAAACTTTTACTTGTAATTTTTGGACATTGTTTTCATAAAAACAACTATTCCATCATTCTACAACACATACGCAGCATCATTTTTCACAGGAGAGACAAAATGAAAACATTATTCTCAAAGTGGAACAGCATCAGTCTGATTAAACGGATCATCGCCGGACTTATCCTCGGTGTAATCCTTGCTGTCGCAGTTCCCAAAGCTCAGGCGATCAGCATTCTGGGCGATCTGTTCGTAGGGGCTCTGAAGGCGATTGCGCCTGTCCTCATTTTCTTTCTGGTCATCGGTTCGCTGTGCAGGGCGAAGACGGGAAAAGGCAGCATGAAAATCGTCATCCTGCTCTATCTGCTCGGAACCTTCTTGGCCTCCGTCGTCTCGGTAATCGTCAGCTTCATTTTTCCCCTCTCGATTACTCTGACGGACGCAGTCACAGATAATGCTCCCCCGGAAGGAATCCTCCAGGTACTTCAGGATCTCATCATGAAAATCGTAGACAATCCGGTAGCCGCCCTGATGAACGCCAACTATATCGGCATCCTGGCCTGGGCGATCATCATCGGTATCGCTCTGAGAATGGCTGCGGAATCCACCAAGATCACTATCGTCGATATTTCTGATGCGCTCACGAAAGTAGTACGGGGCATTATCAGCCTGGCGCCGTTCGGAATCCTCGGTCTCGTCTATACTGCGGTCACCAGCAGCGGCATAGCGATCTTTACGGAATACGGAAAACTCATCGTGCTTCTGGTAGGTTCCATGCTCGCCGTGGCCCTGATCCTCAATCCTCTGATCGTATTTTTCTGCATCCGCAAAAATCCATATCCTCTGGTGTTCAAATGCATCAAAGAAAGCGGCATTACCGCTTTCTTTACGAGAAGTTCCGCCGCAAATATTCCGGTAAATATGCAGCTGTGCAAATCCCTCGATCTGGACGAAGATAATTACTCCGTCTCTATCCCTCTGGGCGCGACTATCAATATGGAAGGCGCGGCGATCACGATCAATATCATGACGCTGGCGGCAGCAAACACTCTGGGAATCGATGTGGACTTCCCTACCGCTATCGTGCTGAGCATTATCGCAGCGATCTCCGCATGCGGCGCTTCCGGCGTTGCCGGCGGTTCTCTGCTCCTGATTCCTCTCGCCTGCAGTTTGTTCAGCATCTCCAACGATGTGGCCATGCAGGTCGTCGGCGTCGGCTTCATCATCGGAGTCATCCAGGATTCCATGGAGACAGCGCTCAATTCCTCTACCGACGCGCTTTTCACAGCAGCGGCGGAATTCAGACAGTGGCGAAAAGAAGGCAGAGAGATCGTCATAAACAAAAAACTTTAAACTGCAAATCGCAATTTTCGGCAAAAGAAATTTACTGCCGTCTTTCAGAGCCGGAGCGCTGTACGATGTGTCTGAAGAATTCAGGCACATCGTTTTATTTTCCGGCAAAATACAGATACAAATTTGTACCTCTGAGAAAAAACACTCCGCTGATCAAACGATCGCACAAAAAGGAGAAGTCTCCGACATACGGAAACTCCCCCCCTGAAAATCACTTTTTTCAAAAACGCATGAGTTTTGCAGATGATGAATACCAATGATACATTCTCCGCTCACTCCGCGAGCTTCACTGTCGTATTTTACAATGCAACTAAAACCGCGTAAAATACGCAGAAGCGAATTTGTGAGCAAACCCGGTTCAGGGCTTCAAGCGGGTCCGCCGGCGAATCCGCAATCAGCTGACGCTCAATTACTTTTCTCTGACAATAACGCATACGCGCCGTTACACCCATTCCCCGCTTAAAAGCTCATTCCAGCTCCTTCAGCCGGCGGATCAGCTCCACGATGATATCCGTGCGGTAAAACGGCGTCATCAGATAATACCCGTCGACGTAAGGCCGGATCTGCCCCGCGATTTCCGAGGAAATCTTTACCGCCAGGTCGGTGCACTCCTGCCGGCTCCGCCCCTCGTAAAGCCGGATGATTTTATCATCTACGGTAATACCGCTGATTTCGCTGTTCATAAACCGGGCGTTTCTGCTGCTCACCACAGGAATAATCCCTCCCAGAATTTTCGCATCCAACTCTTCGCGGGCCCGCTTCAGGTTGTTGAAAGCAGCCTCCGTCAGAACAGGCTGCGTCAGAAAGCCGCAAACCCCGTTTTCTATTTTCTTCTTCGCGATACTTAACTGAACGTCAAAACGCCGGACATTGAGATTCAAAGCGCCGAATATCTGAAACGGTCTGCTGAATTCATTTTCGTTGAGAGAAGATATATACCGCGCCAGCCTTCTGGAATTAAACTGATAAACGATCTTCACCTCATCCCGCTCCGCTGTCGGCACGGGATCCCCTGTCACCGCCAGAATATTCCGAATGCCTTCCATGGAAAGCCCCAGCAAAAGAGCCTTGGTCGCATTCAGATTCCGATCGCGGCAGGTCATATGAGGAATCGCATCGATCCCCACTTCTCTGCGTATTTTGCACGCCATCAGACTGCTGTCCATCCGCGCTCTGGCCGTAGGACAATCCGCGATGGTAATGGCGTCGGCTCCCGCCGACTTGAGCTGCCATGCGCCCTGCATAAATTTCGCTCCGTCATCGTCTCTGGGCGGATCCAATTCTACGGCGATAATTTTTTCTCCCGCCGCCAATTTACTCCACAGCCGATTGTCCCCGGCTGCCTGAGTGCGCTCCGCCTCGGCTCTTCGGGCATCAGCCGTCTCAGCCTCCTTCAGATCATCCGCCGTTTTCGGCAAAGACGCGCCCGCATCTTCGCCGAATCCCGCACTCTCCGGCGGTCTGCCGGAGCTTCGGGCAAAACCGGTGTTTTGTCCTGAAGAACGGCAGGAAATCCTCGGATGCGCCGCGGCGCCTACGTTTAACTCTGAAGCCGCCGCAGCGATAAACTGCGGATTCGTTCCGCAGCAGGCGCCGACGATCCCGGCGCCTGCATCAGCGATCTCCTTCAGCACCTGCGCAAAGTAACCGGGATCACTGTCATAAAACATCCGGTTCCCCACGATTCGCGGATAGCCGGCGTTCGGCATCACACAGAGCGTCTTTCCTGAGAAATCAATCCGCTGCATCAGTTCCTTCATATGAAGAGCGCTGGACACACAGTTGAGGCCAAAGGCGTCCACGGACTCACTGTCTTTCACGATACGGAAGAGATCCCCGATGTAACTGCCTTCCCGGGTGTAGCCGTCCGGCTGAACGGCGAAAGAGACGATGATAAACGAATCCGGACGTTTCTCTTTGATATATTCTGCTGTGCGGATCAGATGATCCGCCGCGGCATTCGTCTCAAAAAGAAAGTTTCCGATGCCGTATTCCAAAAAGAGATCCGCTAACTGCAGATACGCCCGCTCGATTTCCTCGTCTTTCCGGCCGGTGATCGGTCCGATATCGGCAAAGACGAAAACCGGGTCACGCGCGGCCGCATCTTGCCCGGCTGTCCGCGGATGTTCCGTCTCCGCCGCCGCTTCACAGGCCAGACGAACTCCCGACGCTATCGTATCCGACAGCAGCTTCTCCTCTCCCCCGCAGCTGAAAATATTCGCCGCGAAGGTATTCGTCTTCAACGCCCGGCATCCCGCCTCGATATATTCTCTGTGGATCGCCTTCACCTTCTCCGGATCCCGAAGATTTGCCGTCTCGCAGGCTCCGGCATAGTCCCGGTATTTTTCCGCGAAATAAGTCCCCATGCTGCCGTCAAACAGCAGCACACGTTCCCTGATATAGTCTCCTGCATTCATTTTTTCTACCTTCTCCTGCTTCTTCCGCCGGCGGGAAAACCGTCCGAACTCTGTTCCTGCACCTCTTCTTCCGCCGGTTCCCCGGCGCCGTCCGAACGCTCAGTCTTTTCTCTTTCTGTCTTCGGAATAAAATCCCAAAGATTTTTCCTCCCTTTGCTTTTCTCACCCTGTGCCGCGCATTTCCCCTGCGGCCGCGCTCCTCTTTCCATGCACGCATTTCCGATCCTCTTCAGATTCTGAACGGCGACGGCATAGATATGAAGAATCGTCATCATACAGAGAATCCCTACCGCGATCGCCGCCGCCAGAAGCAGCGTATGTATTCCGGTCTCTGAGAACTCCGCCCATTTGCCTTCCGCCGCACAATGCATCGTATTGTAAAGAGATCCCCCCGGAATCAGAGGGATTGCCGCACAGATAATATAGACTGTATCCGGCGTTTTTTTCACTCGGGCCATGATCTCCGCATAGAAAGTCAGCGCCATAGAGACGATAAAATACCGGGTGACATCGTTGGATAGGACGGCGCCCAACAGAAGATACAACCCCCAGGAAGCGCAGCCTCCGAAAGCACAGGACAGAAGTTTGCCCCACCGGACATTAAAAAACATCGCAAAAGACAGAGAACCGATAAATGCGGCTGACAGCTGAATAAAATACGGTGTCATACTTCCACCTCCTACTGCCAGATCGCTGCAGCTACGACAAACCCGAAAGCGATCGTCATAGATAAAAATGCAGCTTCGAGAAACCGGAGAATCCCCGTCATCGTGTCGCCGTTGAAAAAATCGCGTATGGAATTCGTCAGCATGATTCCCGGAATCCGCAGCATGATATTTCCGATACTGATCTTATCCATGGAATCCGCAAGACCGTGCTCCACCGCGAAAATCGCTCCGAACCCTCCCAGCAGAGAAAACAGAAAAGCGGAGAGAAACGGATTGACATCATAGCTCTCCAGCAGACGTTCCAGAAACATCAAAATCATTCCCAGAATTCCCGATACCACAGCATCCTGCCAATTGCCGCCGAAAAACACCGTAAAAGACGCCGACACCACGGCGTAGAGAATCAGCCGCACACCTGCGGAATAGCGGGGAGAGTTCTTAATCGCCTTCAACTCGTCCGCCGCCTCGGAGAGAGGCGGTACCGCGCTGCAGATATCACGGGAAAGCTGATTCAGACGATCCAGACGATACATATCCGTATTTTGCCTCGAGATTCTTCGGGTCTGCGTCAGAGAACCGAAATCCGGCCCGTACATCGTCACCACGATACTGGAAGTAATCGAAAACACGTCCACGCGCACAGCCCCGTAAGCCGTGCAGATTCTGCGAATACAGTCTTCCACGCGATGTACTTCAGCGCCGCACATCAGCATCTGTTCCCCGATATTGAGTGCCAGATACAGATATCCGCTGGCATAATCTCTCGCATCCAGCCGGGATGCGTTTCTGTACATTAAATCCATAACTATCCTGCTTTCCAATGCCCCGTTCTCCGGAGTCTCTCAAAGATCCGGCGGCTGCAAAATATCCTTTTTACCGTCCCTCGGACATTTCCTCATCCGCAAAGAGATTCTTCTGAACCGCAATCCCCGTCTCCCTGAGCAGCGCGGTGAAAAAACTGAAAAAACTGTCCCGCTCCTCCTTGGTCATCGACCGCAGAATGCGGAAAACCGGCTTCAGCCTCATCTTGTCACTCCACAGATCCTCGGTCTTTTCGATCCCGGATTCCTCCAGCATGTCGAAAAGCGCGTCGATAAAGGCTTTTTTCTCTTCGTCATCCTTTCCGGAGAGCCAGGAGGCCACAGCGCTTTCAAAGATGCGGCTCGATTTATTGAAATCCTCCTCGAGAAGAAAATCGCCGCCCTGAATCTGCCAGCTGAAAGGCACATGCTGCAGCACGCCGCGAGCATCGCTTCGGACGATCCTTACGGGCGAGCGATGCTCGAAGAGTTTTCCCACGATGGAGCCCTGGGGCATAAAATTGACGATTCGTTCTTTTAAAACCGGATAACCCTCATTCTCAAAAAATTCCTCTGAAAACCCCGGTCCGTCAAAATTGTGCACTTCTAAAATACGTTCCGCCGTCTCCGGATCCGCGCAGACCGCAGCATAAACCGCGAGATTTCCGCCTTTTGAATGACCCCCGAGAATAACGCGTCTCCCCTGAAAGGACACATGCCGCTCCTTCGCAATCTGTTCTTCCAGATAGCAGACTGCGCTGTCCTGCGCCGGGATACTCTCGAGATAAGACATATTGAAATCCTCTTTCCAGCCGATCACATGATTGTCCGTGCCGCGATAGGTGATATAGATGCTGCGGCGTCCGGAGGAAAAGGTCATAGCGGCAAACTGCCCTTCCAGCTCGGTGTCCACATAACTATTATAATCCTCCAGTATGACGCGTGCGAATCGCTTCGACGCCGCCATCAGCTTCAAAAGTTCCGGAGCTCTGGCCGTCATCGACAATTTTCCCGGCTTTTTTGCCGGTGTGTAAAAACGGGCATAACGCTGTGCCAGCTCACTGAGCCGAACTCCCGCAATCTTCTGCCCCGGCGCCGTCACTTCCTCAGGATTCAGATAAGACAGCATCGTCAGCGCCAGACTGTCCGCATCACAAAAAGGAGCCTGGTCAAAAGTCAGGTCTCCTCTCCAGCGCAGATAATCTCCCAGATACCCCATCAGACTTTCCGATTTCATCTTTTCTCCTCTTGAGATGATTGCAGCTTCGGCCGCCCGTCCGGACCCTCAGACCCGGACGGGCGGCCGAAGCGCAGAACCCGCAGATCCAATCTGCCCGCAGAAATGCCGCCGTGCCCTCCGATACGAGCATTTTATCTCCGGTCATCCCGTTCGTTTCATCAGCCTGCCGCTAATAGATAACTACTGTCGTATTGACTGGAATATTGTTATATATCCATTTTATTCCGATATCTTCCATCCGCACACATCCGTGAGATACCGGATACCCCATAGCGCCGTCTTTCAATCTTCCGGAACCGTCAGGATAATATAATCTCGAATGAAACGCGTAGCCGGTTCCCGGATAAAACCGCACCACCGGTTTGCAGATATAACTGTCCGTATACCAGCCTGCCTGTTTGTATGTGACATGAGTCACCCCTACCGGCGTCGGCGTAGCTCTGGCGCCGGTGGCGCAGCGAAACGTCTTCAGAAGCTTCCAGTCTCCTTTTGAACCGGTAAAGATATTCACCTTCTGCGTCGCCAGATTGGTCCAGACCAGATACCCCGTCTTACTGGAATACCCTTTGGCGTTGACGAAAGCCTGCTTTATCGCCGCAGAATAGTCTATGTTATAGGAAGAAGTATAATTTCCTGTATATTTTGTGCTGACTGTATTGAGCGCCTGATTGTAGAGTTCCTGATTTTCCAGCTGATTATAATAAGACGCACTGTAGTTGGTCACTTTTATCGTCTTTTCCGTATACAGACGCACGGTCTCTCCGCTCTGATCGTCGATGTAATCCAGACCGAGGCCGACGCGGTGAGACAGCGCCATGTATCGTGAAAAGTCCAGCTTCTGCGTGAAAGCCGACGTGGTGTCTGCCGCGACGGTCTTCTCTGAAGCGTGATATTCAGCTACTGGCTTTCCGTCCAGATACCACTGCATTTCACACACCACCGGCTCCGACACGCCTGCAAATGCCGCGGAGGCCCTGATATCGCCGCCCGGAACGACATGATCCGCTTTCAGAACAATCTTCACACTGCTGTCATACATCGGATCCGCACGGTAAAGCATCGTCACGAATTCCGCACGGGTAATCCGCTTCTCAGGCCCCAGTTCTCCTCTGTCATTTCCCGTCAGGATGCCTGCCTGCGTCAGAGCGGCAGCCGCGGAAGCGTCCCCGCCGGACAGCAGCTGTGCGTCGGTATAGCGTTTCAGCACAGAAAGATCCGACGTCTCCGTATCGAAATCATAGGCCCCCGCAAAAGAGCGGAAAACCTCAGCTCTCGTCACCGGAGAACCCGGAGCAATACTTCCGTCCTGCGGCAGAATTCCGTTTTCCATCGCTGCGGCGCACGCCATATAATACCAGTCGGCAGAAGATGTGCCCGGATAAGCTCTGCTCCACCGCTGCGCATCGGTTCGCCGCACCAGAATGGCGGCCATTTCCGCACCGGTCAGAGTTCCATCCGGATTCAGTTTGCCTCCGCTGCCGTTTAAAACTCCGTCGCTGACGGCTCTGCCCAGCGCCTCCGACGCCCAGTGAGAACCGGCGTCGGAGAAATCGCTGAGACTCGCCGCCAGAACCGGTGTCCCTGTAAGGGCGACGGTGAGTATGAATGCCAACAATTTCAACAGTACCTTTTTCATCACGTACACCTCGTTTCCTGCTGTCGCGCCGCTTTCCCCCGAAACGGTAACGCTCCTGCGGCTCTCCTCCACGATTCGCCCCGCTGCAGCATAATTCTCCAACCGGACTGCAGCAGTGCGTTTTTTCTATTTCTTCGGAAGTTCAATCAGATTTTTATCCGATCTCCGGTAGAGAGAAAATTTCTTTCCGATGGCCTGGACAAACTCGGCTCCCAATTCCTCTGCCGCCGCGTTTGCCGCCTCTTTGGAGTCCAGAACACATCCGTCCTGCAATTTCACTTTCAGCAGCTCGTGAGCCCTCAGATAATCGTCCATTTCCTGCAGTACATTTTCCGTCAGTCCGGCTTTTCCCATGTAGACGGTGGGCTCCAGCGCATGGACCATTTTTTTTAAATAGCTTCTCTGTTTTCCTGTAATCATTTCTATCCTCTCTAAGCGCCTCCCGACCGCATCCTGCAGGGCGCCGTTCTTTTTTTCTATTGTAACCTACACGGTCGGCGAAGTAAACTTTTGACAGGGGGAAACACAAAAAATACTTCCCGTAAAACCGTGAAATTTCGTGGATTTTTTTCTTTCAACTCCGTCTCTGTGTGTTATACTATTCTAACAGGATCAGTATCCTGTAGCTTACAAAGGATAATCTAAATTTTAAGGAGGTACGATTAAAATGTTAAACCAGAAAGTTGCAGATTTAATCAATGACCAGATAAACAAAGAGTTATATTCTGCTTATCTCTATCTTGATTTTTCAAATTACTACTATGATGAGGGTCTCAGCGGCTACGGCAACTGGTACTTCATCCAGGCGCAGGAAGAGAGAGATCATGCGGTACTCATGCTGGAGTATCTGAGAAACAACGGCATGCCGGTCACTCTCAAAGCCATCGACAAACCGGACAAGGAGCTCAAATCCTTCGAGGATCCGCTGAAATTCGGTCTCGAACACGAGATCTATGTCACTTCTCTGATTCACAACATCTACGCGGAATGCGTGAAAGAAAACGATTTCCGCACGATGCAGTTCCTCGACTGGTTTGTAAAAGAACAGGGAGAAGAAGAAGATACCGCGGAGACAAATCTCAAGAAGTTCCAGTTATTCGGCTCCGACCCGAAAGGACTCTATGCACTGGATGCAGAACTTGGCGCGAGAGTCTATACCGCACCTTCCCTGACACTGTAGCTTCGCGTTAAAAAACATCGCAGCAGACTCTCCCGCAGAGTCTGCTGATTTTCTTTTTCCGCTGTTTTCATGCGGCTTCACCGGAATGCATTCCTGAGAGAAAAATACCATGAAATTATTGATTATTGAAGATGACAAAGCTTTAAACGACGGCATCGCCCTGTCTTTTTCTGGAAGCGAAGTCCTGCAGGCTTATTCTCTCGAAGAAGCCCGCAGGCTCATAGACCTCAAACCGGATCTGGCGATTCTCGACATCAATCTGCCCGACGGCAGCGGACTGGACTTCTGCCGGGAGATTCGCGGGTTCTGTCAGACGCCCGTCATCTTTCTGACAGCAAACGATATGGAGATCGATATCGTAGCCGGCCTCGAAAGCGGCGCCGACGATTATATCACGAAGCCCTTCTCCCTGGCTGTTCTCCGGGCGCGGGTCAATGCGGTGCTCCGCAGAAAACAGACGGACGGTTCCGTCTTCTCACAGGGAGAGTTTTTCTTCGATTTCGAAAATATGATCTTCCGTTCGGGCGACGAGCCGGCGGAACTCAGCAAAACAGAACAGAAACTGCTGAAAACGCTCGTTTCGAACCGCGGTGTCATCCTATCCCGCGAAACACTTCTGAATCGGATTTGGTCCGACGGCCCGGAATTCGTGGAAGAAAACGCTCTGTCCGTGACGGTCAACCGGCTCCGTAAAAAACTGCCGGGACTTCCGGTAAAGACAATCTACGGCGTCGGCTATACATGGGAGAAATGACGATGATCTACTTTTTTACCGCTTTCTTTGCCGCTGCGGCGCTGTTTTCTCTGATCGCCGCCGTTCTTCTGCGCCGGAAAACGCGCAGTCTCATGGAACATCTCGATGCTATGATCGAATCAGCCATCGACGGCACTTTTTCCGAAAGCCGTTTTTCCGAAGAAAAACTCTCTCAGCTGGAGTCCAAAATGTACCGTTACCTGGCGGCGGGCGAAACCGCGCAAAAACGCGTCACCGAAGAAAAAAAAGCCGTGAAGACACTGGTCAGCGACATCTCCCACCAGACGAAAACTCCTATCGCGAATATTCTGCTCTATACTCAGCTTTTGGCGGAGACGCCGGAAATGAACGGGGACATGAAAAATCTGGTAACGCAGATCGAAGACCAGACCGAAAAACTCCATTTTCTCATCGTCGCTCTCATCAAGACCTCCCGCCTGGAAAACGGTATTATCAAAATTGTCCCGAAGGAAAACAGCATTTCCGAACTGCTGAAGGCGCTGGATTTTTCAGCCGCCGCGAGACGGAAAAATATATGTCTTTCCATCCATAGTATGCCCGGCGGAGCCGAGGATCATGAACCGGTCAGGCAGAACCGGGAATATGCGCCAAATCCGAAAAAACCAGAAAGTCCAAGAAATCCGAAAGCCGCAGAAGATACGGCAGACAGAGAAATCCCCGGGGAACAGGAAAACCCCCGGGAGAGAAATCCACAGAAGGAAATCTGTGCGTTTTTTGACTTCAAATGGACACTGGAAGCGATTTCCAACCTCGTGGACAACGCTATCAAATATACGCCCAACGGCGGAAATATCCGAATTTCCGTCCGTGAATACGAATTGTTTGTACGCGTGGATATCGCCGATACCGGCATCGGCATGACTGAAGAAGAGACTGCGAAGATCTTCACGCGCTTTTACCGCTCCCCCCGGACTGCGGAAGAGCCTGGAACCGGAATCGGACTCTATCTCTGCAGAGAAATCATCTCTATGGAGGGCGGATATATAAAAGTCAGTTCGGAACCGGAAAAAGGCTCCGTCTTTTCCGTTTTCCTGCCCAAGCAGACAGCAAATCTGTCAAAACTGTAAGATTTCCGACAGATTTCAGAAAGAATCAGCTATTACAATAGTGTGTGCAAGGGAAACCGCACACACTATTTTTATTGCGACAGGAGGATTTTACATGGGAATTTTAGAGACAAAGGACCTGAAAAAATATTACGGCAGCGGCGACACTGGAGTAAAGGCGCTGGATGGCGTCAATCTCTCCGTGGAGGACGGTGAATTCGTGGCCATCGTCGGCACTTCGGGCAGCGGCAAATCCACGCTTCTTCATATGATCGGCGGCCTGGACCGCCCCACCTCCGGAACCGTTACGGTCTCCGGAAAAGAGATTTTTTCTCTGAAAGATGACGAACTCACCATTTTCCGACGCCGAAAAATCGGTTTTATCTTTCAGAGCTACAATCTGGTGCCCGTTCTGAACGTCTACGCTAACATCGTCCTTCCCATCGAGCTGGACGGCGGAAAAGCGGATAAAGTTCATATCGACAGTATTATTGAGACGCTGGGGCTTTCGCAGAAAATCAACAGTCTTCCGGGCCAGCTCTCCGGCGGTCAGCAGCAGCGGGTCGCCATCGCCCGCGCGCTGGCGACAAAACCGGCCATCATCCTCGCGGATGAGCCCACGGGAAACCTGGACAGCAAAACGAGTCTCGATGTACTGGGACTTCTGAAAATCACCAGCGACAAATTTAAACAGACGATCGTCATGATCACTCACAATGAAGAAATCGCCCAGATGGCGGACCGGATCATCCGCATCGAAGACGGCAGAATCGCAGGTGATCACAATGCTTAAAGTCAACAACAAAAAAGCAGTGCGGAATCTGTCGGACAAAAGCCTGAAAGGAAGCATGCCCCGAAATATCATCGCCGTCATCGCCATCGCGCTGACCGCGCTGCTGTTTACCGCACTCTTTACCGTGGGCAGCGGCATCATCGAAAATTTTCAGAGGCAGACGATGCGTCAGGCCGGCGGAGACGGTATGGGAGTGCTGAAATATATCACAGATGAAGAATACAGCAAAATCAAAGATCACGAACTGATCGAAGATATCTCCTATAATCGTCTGATGAGCAGCAGCGTGGACAATCCGGAACTGATCAAACGCCACGGAGAGCTCTATTATATGGACGATACCGCGATGAAACTGGGATTCTGCGAGCCCACCGAAGGTCACAAACCTCAGGCCGCCGACGAAATCATAATGGATACAAAGACGATAAAACTTCTGGGTGCGGAACAGAAAATCGGAGCTCCTGTTACGATCCGGATGACGGTACACGGACAGCAGGTCAGCCGGGATTTTATTCTGTCCGGCTGGTGGGAAGCCGATCCCGTCTTCAACGTATCTATCATGGTCGTATCCCGGGCCTATATGGAAGAACATATCGAAGAGCTCTACAGCAGTATCGACGAAGATTCGGATATGACCGGCGTCATCAATTCTTACCTGATGTTCCGAAATTCCTGGAACCTGGAAGAGAAAATGGAGCGCGTCATCACGGAAAGCGGCTATTCCACAGAAGAAGGAGACCCGAATTACATCGCCAACAACGTAAACTGGTCTTATCTTTCCGCCAGCTTTCAGCCGGACGCGCCTACGGTCATCGGCGTGATCGCGGCTCTGCTGCTCATCATCTTCACCGGTTATCTGATCATCTACAATATCTTTCAGATCTCGGTGATCAAAGATATCCGTTTTTACGGTCTGCTGAAAACCATCGGAACCACGGGAAAACAGATACGAAAGCTGATCCGGCGGCAGGCGCTGATTCTTTCCTGCATCGGAATTCCTATCGGACTGATTCTCGGATACCTCATCGGCTGCAAAATCGTTCCGATAATCATGGATCAGAGTTTTTACGCCGGCAGCGGCTACGAAACTTCTGCAAATCCTCTGATTTTCATCGGCAGTACACTCTTCGCGCTGATCACCGTTCTCATCAGCACTTCCAAACCCGGCAGAATCGCCGCCAAAGTATCGCCTGTAGAAGCCGTCCGCTATGCGGAAGCGCAGATCTCCGGCCGCAGCCGCAGAGGCCTCGGCATAAAAATATCCGGCATGGCCGCGGCAAATCTGGGCCGAAACAAAAAGAGAACCTTTCTCGTTTTGCTCTCCATGTCGCTGAGTCTGATTCTGTTCAATACGATTTATACGTTCAGCATCGGATTCGACATGGACAAATATCTCTCCAAATTCGTCGATACCGATTACCTGATCGCTCACTCCGATTACTTTAATTATCAGTTTTCCGGAGAGGAAAACTCAGTGTCCGAGACGATGATACAGGCCGTATCGCAGCAGCCCGGCTTCGAAGAGGGCGGAAGAATTTACGCGAACCGGGATGCGGAATACTTCACCGTGGAAGACCCGGATTTTACAGGTCCGGAAAGCGATCTGGACGCCATGGGAAATACCGTCTGCGCCGTCTACGGCTGCGAGGAACTCCCTCTGAATCGCCTGAAAGTTCTGGAGGGAGAGATCGATATGGAGAAGCTCAAGACAGGGAAATATATCCTGGAGGGAATCCAGCTGGACGATAACGGCAGCCCCCGCTATGATATCTCCTCCCATTATGAAATCGGAGACAGGGTGATTCTGCACAACCGCAGAGGCGGAGACACCGCCGCCGAAGGAGAATATCACACTTATGAATACGAAGTGATGGCCAAAGTGGCTATCGGTCATTATACTAATTCTTTCGGCGTGGGGTATGATTACTCTTTCTATCTTCCGGCGGAATCCTATCTTCAGATGACGGATCATCCGGGCGTCATGAGCTATTCTTACAATGTAGCCGACGATGAAGAAGCTTCGATGGAAGAATTTCTGAAGAACTATACGGAAAATACGGAACCCGTGATGAATTACAGTTCCAAATCCACCAGGGTCAGAGAGTTCGAAGGTATGAGAAATATGGTTCTCATCGTAGGAGGGGCCCTCAGTCTGATTATCGGTCTCATCGGCATCCTCAACTTCATCAATTCCATGCTGACCAGTATTCTCACCCGCCGCCGGGAGTTCGCCATGCTCCAGTCGATCGGCATGACTACAAAACAGCTGCGCCGCATGCTGATGACAGAAGGTCTGTACTATACCGCGGCCGCGGGGTTTCTTTCTCTGGCGCTGGGCGGCATTCTCAGTCTGGTCATCGCCGACGGCCTTTTGTCGAACCTGTGGTTCTTCACCTACACCTTCACGCTGCTTCCGCTGCTGCTGGTGATTCCGCTTCTCCTGCTCATCGGCGCTCTGATTCCGGTCATCGTGCTGCAGTCCGTCAAAAAGCAGAGCATCGTCGAACGGCTGAGAGAGGGAGAATAGAGAGATGAAAAATTCCGGCAGCAGTCCGAAAGTCCGATCGTTCTACTCTCAGATCCGATTTATTCAGATCGTCTCATAAACCGTAAAAAAGAGAGTTCCCGCGCTTAGTTTTACGCTGATAAGGAAGTATTCACAACAACTTATCACTAACGCTGACAGACAGGGTGCAAACAGAGAGTTAATCACTTTCAATAGTGGTCGGCTCTCTGTTTTTCTATCTTCACTTTGTTACGCAATAGAACGTCATTTTTGAGGGTAGAGGTATAAAATATCGTCTAAGCGTTTTACACGTTCTGCAAGCCGCATAAATCAAGCGTTTTTTACCCTCTACTGCGTAACATACCTATCCCCAAATCAGCAGTTTTATAAAGCGGGTGGATTAGACAGTTTTTGGATACCTCATAACTTCCGACATCGGAAAATCCAACGCAATTAAATAAAGATATAAATAACTAAAGAAATATCAAATACCCATTCCCTTCCTATCCTTTCCCTAATCCCTCTCCTTTGGGGGAAAAGCAAAGCGGCAGAGCCGCCGGAATGGAAAGGAATGGAACGGAAACGGCAATATAAAAATATCGTTTGTTATGTTACGCAGTAGAACCTCATTTTTAAGGGTTGGAGTATAAAACCCTTACCTCTGCCCTTATCTCCGCTGTAATGCCGCTTAAATCAAGTGAGAAGCATACCCTATCGCATAACATTCTATACTGGATAGAGAGCGTAAGCGGTTTATCCGATTGCGCTCTCTTGGCTGCCCAACAGCAAAGACAGGGAAAGCCGTCAAGGACGCGCAAGCGTGCATTTTATCCTTGACGGCTTTTTCTGGCTTTGCTACTACCTGTCAAAACGGAATTGCAGGATAGCTTTGATAAGCTGTGCTTTCAGACGGTCTTGAATATCGTCGTTAATATACCCGCGATAGGTAGACAGATATTTAATCCGCGCGGTGTAATGCCGCAGTACCGCGTCTATGGCTTCCGGCTCGCCGGCAACAGCTTTCTCAATGGTTTCAAAGGGTATCAGTTTCTTATTCCTCATGTTCAGTTTCCTCCAGTTCTTTTCTTAACTGCTTCAATGCCGCCAGTTTCCAGTAGTTGACTGTACTTCTGCTTCTTCCGTACTCATTCCCGATTTTTCTTTCGCTGTAACCGAGGAAGAAATTCATCAGCAGAACAGTGCGCCTTTGTTCTGACAGATTAGCTAATGCGTCGGCTAACCGTCTACTTGTAACGACAACTTCTTTCCCTTGCACGACAAAAACAGTCGGCTTTTCATAAACATACTGCTCAAAATAGTTGTCGGTTGCAAACGGTTCAAAAGACGTTTCCGACATCAGATAGTCAAGTGCTACTTCATGCTTCTGTTTCCGTCCAAAATCGCGGTACGCGCTGATTGCCGCATTGCGGAGAACGATTTTACAGAACGCGGCAAAGGCATATTCGATATGCTCCATAAATTGTTCGGAATACCCCATTTTCTCATCACCCCCTTTCTTCCCAGTAGGGGACTATTACAACAAACGCCCATGCAGGCGTAAAACCGCATAGGCGTTTGGTAATATGAGTTATTTAAGTAACTATAATGATTTGTGTGTTCATCTTTATGGTCGCAAAATTCCGTTATATGGAATGGACTTTTTTTAACAATGCAATAAGGTTAGAAATACGAAAAAGGGACATGACGATACCTCCTTGATACCGCCGTATCCTTAAAAAAGGGCGACTTTAATACACCCCCCGTATTCTCATTTTTAGAAAAGAAAACGGCGGCTTTGATTATATGATTTCAAAGCCGCCATAAGGTAAACCGACAGCGGCTTTCCCCTAAAAATGCTTACTTCTTTAGTTGGTAAAAGTCATAAAATGCAGCGTGTTTAGCAATAAGCGTTTCAAATGTACCATGTTCAATAATTTTCCCGTCTGCCATAAAGATAATCTCGTCGTAGAGTTCAAGAATATCTTTGCTCATATTGTGCGTAATAGTAAGTAAGGTTAAATCGGATATTTCCAACAACCTACTTTCAATGTCATACGCAGTCTGCATATCAATAGCAGATGTACCCTCGTCTAAAATTAACAGCGGCTTTTTACGAATTAAAGCTCTTGCTACCGCAATTCGTTGTTTTTGCCCGCCGGAAAGGTTATTACCGTTTTCCCCAACATGATATTCAAGTCCGTTTGGTACTTGCTCAATGAAATGCAATAAGCCACTATCAGACAGTGCAGATTGTAATTCTTCTTTGCTGTAATCTTCGTGTAAACAAATATTGTCTAAAATGCTTTCGTCAAACATATAGACGTTTTGATGAATGACCGACGACAAGGCGGTTATTTTATCAATATCCACACTGAAAAGATTATCTTCATCATACAGGACATTGCCTTTGAAATCAGAATAATATCCGGCTATCAATTTGATAAGCGTAGATTTTCCGCAGCCACTTTTACCGACAAAGGCATATTTTTTTCCTTTTTTAATGGATAATGAAATACCGTTTATGATTTCATTTTCTTTATCATAGGAAAAATGCAAATCCTCCACACAAATCATTTCATTGAAAGTAGGGGATTTTTTTGTATCTGTGTCTTGCTTCCTGTAATCTGAAAATTCATTTAGCTTCTGTGCAATCGGCTTTATACTCTTGATTTTAGGAATATTACTAAAAATGATTAAAAGCGGATTTGCAAGATTACTGCTAACCTGTACCATGCCCAATAAGGCTCCTGCGCTGATACGTCCGATAATAATGAAATATGCCGAAAGAAAAACAACAACAACTTGAACAAGAAGCGCAAGAACCATAGAAATCGCTTCATTTGCAGCAATCGCTTTGTCAACTGAATATTTTGCTTTTATCGTGTCCTCATTACTTGTTTCAAATCGTGAAAGGACATATTTTTTCATTCGGTACGACTTGATAATTTCAAAGCCGGATAACAGGTCTTTTACATGATTTGTAAAATTGGATAGCATATCAGAATATTTATCCTGTCGTTTGGAGAGCAGTCCTCCGAACAGACTGGGTACAATAAGCATAATAGTGATTGCGATAATCACACAGACTGTAACGATAATGTCAAAGTAAATCATTACAGCAAGGGAAGATATAAAAATAATCGTATATTGGATAACTTGCAGCAAGGGAAGTAAATAATTATCTTCAATCATTTTTACGTCATTGGTAATTGCGGATAAATAGTCAGCAGTATTATTTTTAGAATAGTCCTCAATCGTGTGTCGCTCAATTCCTATAAAGGTTTTGGAACGGACAGCTTTCATAATCTTGCAAACAAATTTTTTGCTGAACAAAGATTGTAGGTACATAAATACTCCCATAAGCGCAAAGTAGGCTAAAGAAAAGAGTAGTATTCTGATGAAGCTGTCCATATCGCCCATATCTACAATGTCCATAACCTGTTGCAACAAGATAGCGATAAACACATAGGATAGAGAACTGATAGCAGTAAATAATACGGTAAGGAAAAGCAGAAATTTGTATTGTTTTAAGTATCGTATCATATAGCGGTGTCCTCCTATTTTCTGTTAAATATCAAATCACAAACAAGCCCTGTCGCACCCAAAGCAAACAGACAAGTAGCTGTTGATTTATAGCCTTTTTCAGATAAATGTGCAGCACCTATCATCAGTCCGATTTCTGCCGCAGCAGATATAGACTTAGATACAATGCGGAATGAACGCTTTTTCCACGCCTTATTTGCGGCAACTTCAATCTTGTTTGCAGCGTTTTCGATTTTTTGGTCTAAGTTAGACATAATAATCTCCTTTCATACGTTAAGACGGTATGTATAAGTTCAAAAAAATAATACCTCATGAATGAATGTATTAGATTGAAAATAAAACTGCCTTTCTCAAGGCAATTTTATTTACTCGCCTACATTTAAGTGTTCAAAGTAATTCTGTACCATACCGAAAATTTCATCATCAATAATCGGTAAGTTCATACTATCCAACAGGTACTTAATGAAAGCAAACTTTGAAAGTAATTCTTTCGGAGTTGTGGGATAGACAGAGGGAATTAACCAAAAGTTTGTAAGTAAGGGCAAAAGTTCGGATAGTTCTTTTGCATACTCGGTCTGGATAGAACCGTCCTCTATCCCCTCTTGAATAAGCTGTAACCAAAGAGGGGCAATCAATTTTCTATTTGTGTCAACCAGTTCTGCTAACAAACGGGGGTTTTTCAAAAGGGGAATACTTTGTTTGCCAAGCTCTGTCCTATCAATATCGACATGGTTTAGCTTAATAACTTCTCGCATTTTCTGTAAACCATTCAAGTTCTTCTGCTTCTGAACGGTAACAAACGGGTTATTATCAAAAAAGAGTTTTTCCCCCAATACGTCGATAATTTCCTCTTTTGATTTGAAATGATGATAAATTGCTCCCTTAGTCAGTCCACCAAGCTCATTTACAATATCTTGAATAGTTGTATTGTCATATCCCTTTTCCATGAATAACCGCTGTGATACTTCTAATATTTTCTCAACAGTTACTTCGGGATATTTATTTCTTGCCATAAAAAACCACCTCCAAACCGTTATTCATTCGTTCGGTATGTATTTAGTATAATCAAAATGCTCGGTTTTGTCAATATACATTCCAACGGTATTTATTCTACATTGTAAAATTTAATATGCTACTGCAAAAAAGAATAGCAAAATATATTTTCAAAAAATAATTGAAGCGTCGCAGATTGCGGCGTTTTTCTTTTGCATATCTTTGGCATTTCCGGCGCGTCCTCCGTAGTAGGAAGTAAGAAAAACTTTTTGAAAAATTTTGCCTAAAACTTCGGCAAAATCGCCTTGTGCGGTGTAGTAGGTAGTGAAGAGAATTTCAGAGGGTTTGGGAAACTTCCCAACAAGCAAAAATCGCCGCTGTCGGCAGACAGAAAACGGACGATTTTACGGAAAGGGTACCCCTTTCCTATGCTTGCTGAGAAACTTATCACATTGCAAAACAAGGAAAGGACGGGAAAGGAATGGAAAAGAAACGAGATACAAAACATACCGAGTTATTGCCAAAAAAGGGCAATCCGCTGCATGAAACAGTTACTTACAAAATCGGCGGTACAATTTTTGAGGTGTCAACGATTTGCGGCGGCTCCGAACCGCTTTATAGCAAAATGGAGCGACTCATAAAAGCGGAATCCGGCAAAACGCCTACTGACAAAGGAAAAAAAGTCCGCTATAATGAAGATAGCAACCTGTCTGTCGGGCGTTCATTACAGGAGGAATGAACATGACAGCAAAAAATTATCCCGACAACATTACCGCTTTATATGCCCGTTTAAGTCAAGAGGACGCTTTAGACGGAGAGAGTAACAGTATAGCAAATCAAAAGAAAATCCTGCTCAAATACGCAATGGACAACGGTTTCCCTAATCCTACATTTTTCATTGACGACGGCGTTTCAGGTGTGACTTTCGATAGACCCGGTTGGAATGAAATGATAGGACTTTCGGAAGCCGGAAAGGTCAAGACGGTTATCGTAAAGGATATGTCCCGCATGGGGCGTGATTATCTGAAAGTTGGCTATTACACCGAAAGTTTCTTTGCCGAGCGTGATATTCGCTATATCGCAATCAATGACGGCGTAGACAGTGACAAGGGCGATAATGATTTTACCCCTTTCAGAAACTTGTTCAACGACTTTTATGCACGAGATACAAGCAAAAAAATTCGCGCGGTCATGCGGTCGAAGGGTAATGCAGGGGAACACCTCTGTACCAATCCGCCCTATGGGTACAGGAAAGACCCGGCAGACAAAAAGAAATGGATTGTGGACGAAGAAGCCGCCGAGGTGGTAAAGAGGATTTTTGACTTGTGCATTGCAGGAAAAGGACCAATGCAGATAGCAAAAATGCTGATGGCAGATAAGGTTTTAACGGTCAAAGCCCACTATGCAAAGCAGAATGGAAGAACTATGCCTGACAATCCTTATCGTTGGTCTGTGGAGAGCATACGGGGGATATTGGAACGCCCGGAATATACGGGCTGTACGGTCAATTTCAAGACCTATTCCAAATCCCACAAACTGAAAAAGCGTCTGCAAAATACGCCCGAAAATCAACGGATTTTCCTCAATACCCAACCTGCCATTATCGGGGAACAAGTATTTGAGAGGGTGCAAGAATTAAGAGCAAACAAACGCCGCCCCGCAAAGCAGGCTGAACGTCAAGGTCTGTTTTCTGGCTTGTTGTATTGTGCCGATTGCGGAAGCAAACTTCACTTTGCAACGGGTAAGAACATGACGCCAGAACAAGACTGTTACCGTTGCTCAAAGTACAAAAGTAATACCGGCGATTGTACTATGCACTATATCCGTGAAGAAACGCTAAAGCTTTTCGTCCTGCAAAGGATATTTGATGTAACGGCTATGTTCTTTGACGATATACAGAGCTTTCAAAACATGGTTTATCAGCAAAGGTTTGAGGAAGCGGAAAAGGCAGTAAAGCGGCAAAAGAAAGAACTCGAACAGGCAAGGAAACGGATTGCCGAACTTGACCGTATTTTCAAGCGGATTTACGAGGATGACATCAACGGTACAATCAGTCACGAACGGTTTTTGAAGCTGTCCATCGAATATGAAGCAGAGCAAAAAGAACTGACAGAGTTTGTCAAGGCAGAGCAAGCCGCCGTTGATACCTACGAACAGGACAGGACGGATTTTGACAGCTTCGCCGCCGTTATCCGCAAGTATGTAGGAATACGGGAATTAACGCCTACTATCGTCAATGAGTTTGTAAAGAGAATCATTATCCACGCGCCGGACAAATCCAGTGGACATCGCAGGCAGAAGATAGAGATTGTCTGGAACTTTATCGGGGAACTGGAACAGGACGAGGACAAGCAGACGGTTGAAAGGCAGAGAAAAAGCAGAACGGCATAGCCTTTGACTATGCCGCCCTGCAACATGATTAAATTACTTCCTTATGGGCGTGTGCCTTTTCGCAAAGAACTCTCTTTTTTATCGTTCGCTCCGTATCCGCGCGGTTAGCTCTATACCAACTGCTGCATTTTTTCTTTAATTTCTTCGCGGAACACTTTGATGTTGATAAAGTAATTGAAATCCACCTGACCCAGAGCCGCTTCCGCGATATTGACACAGCTGTTGCTCATACGGTCGATGTTATGAAGAATACTGTTGAACGGGGCCGTCAGAGAAGCGTCACAGTTGCCCCTGCTTACCCGCTCCAGATGTGCCTTGCGCATATCCAGATCCAGATCCAGGACTTCCTCTTTGCGGCGGCGGATGCTGTCCGCCTCGGATTTGCTTCTGGACACCATGATTTTCAGCGTGTCAGAGTAGATATCTTCGATGCTCTCGAGGCTCTTTTTGAGATCCTTCATCGCCTCCCCGGAATAATTGAATTTTCTCACCGAAGAATCTCCCATAGAATCCGCCACACTCTTTGTGAGGAACCCGATCCGGTCGATATCTCCCAGCACATACATGATACCGGCCGTCTGCGCGGCCTGCTCCTCTGTGAGAACACCACCGGAAAACAGATCTGCCAGATAGTCCTGAATTTTCTGATTGACGTCGGAAGCCGCCGCTGATTTTTTTCTGACCTCATCCAGACGTTTGCGGTCGTCGGAAGATACGGCTTTGGACAGATCTCCCAGCATCTCCTGTACGATATGTCCGCAGTGAAGCACTTCCTTGGCCACCAGCTCTAAAGCGGCCGCGGGCTGGCTGATGAGACGATTGTCGAGATATTTCACTCCGTAAGGGTCGAGCTGCATTCCCTTCTTGCCATCGGGAATGATCTTAACTACGATTTTCACCAGAAGCCAGATCATCGGCAGCCAGATGAGAGTCATGATACAGTTAAACGCGGTATGCGCGTTGGCGATCTGTCTGGAAATCACTTCGACTTCCGGACCTTTCGGCGAAATCCACTGAATAAATTTAGCGAACGGTTCGATGAACCATATGAAAATGCAGAAACCTGAAATATTGAAAATACAGTGAGACAGCGCTGTGCGCTTCGCATCTCTCGACTGAGTAATACTGGCGAGAACCGCCGTAATCGTCGTTCCGATATTGTCCCCCAAAAGGATCGGAATCGCTCCGGAAAGACCGATAATGCTGGTAACTCCGTCCGGACCCGCCTGAGAGGCGAAGTTCTGAAGCACCGCGATCGTCGCGCTGCTGCTCTGCACCACCAGAGTCATCAGCGTGCCTACCGCCGCACCGAGCACCGGTACATCAGCCACACGGGAGATCATATCTGTGAAGACAGGGCTGGAAGCCAGAGGCTCCATCACATCACCCATCGTCTCGATTCCGAGAAACAACAGTCCGAAAGCGAAGATCGTCTCGCCTACCGCTTTTACTTTTTCCGATTTGGTAATAAAAGAAATGATAAATCCGATGAAAATAATTACGAAAATATAGTCGCTGATCTTAAATGCCAGCAGCTGAGCCGTCATCGTGGTACCGATATTGGCTCCCAAAATAATAGAAATGCCCTGGGGCAACTTCATCAGCCCCGCGCTTACAAACCCGATCGCCATTACCGTAGTCGCGCTGCTGCTCTGCAGAACGGCGGTCGTCAAAGCCCCGGCAAGGACTCCGAGAACAGGATTTTTGGTCAATAGTGCAAGAATCTTTCTCATTTTGTCGCCGGCGGCTTTCTGAAGACAATCGCTCATCATATTCATCCCGAAAAGGAAGAGCGCCAGACCGCCCAGCAGACCGAAAATAATTTCAAATGTACTGTTCATAATTCCCTCCTGTGCATACGGGAAAAAGTTTATTATAAACAGGTAAAATCTGCTGAGGGGTTTTTGAAAAATCTTTGTAAAATCTTTGTTATATAGCCTTCGTTTCTTTACACAAATTTTACATAAAATATGAATTTAAATATGCCGCTGTCTCTTCCCCGACGGAAAATGTCATTTCCAGGCCGGCGATTTTCAGCGTAACATACGGAAGACTCCGATAGACACAGATCCGGCAGATTTCTTTCATCTCCCGGTCTTCCGCCCGCTGTCCGAGTTTCAGAGTTTCCGTCTGCCGCAGGCAAAATATTCCGGATTTTTCCGCTCCCTCCGGAAGAACCGCTTTTTTCCAGTCTGAGATCCGCAGCTCTTCTGTAAAAGAGGCGATTTCCTCCTCGCTACGGAGCACCTGAGGAGTCTCGTCAGTCCCTTCCGGCAGCACTGCGATCTCCTGCGACTTGAGAAGGCTTTCCCCTATAGAAAAAACCTCCGGCTCAGAAGACGCCGCGCCTCCTCCCTGACAGCCGCACAGAATCAAAACCAGAACCGCGGCTGCAGCCGCCAAAATACCTTTGTGTCTGTTCTCTTTTTGTAACATTTGATCTCCGAATCCCTTCATTTTATTTTCTCCTTTCGATATATTTCATTCATGACCAAAAGCCGGTACGCCCGGAGAATCCCCGTGAGGCAAATGCACAGAAAAATTCCGATTCCCGCCAGAACCATCCCCGCCGCCAGTAAGAGATCATCTATAGACGCTCCCGCTCCCGGAGCGAGAAGCGGCATCAGCAGCAGACCGGTGGAAATCAGAACAATGCCCGTTAGATTGGCGAGATGAGCCTTTTTCTGCTGCTGCGCATAACTCAAAGTCACCTGCCGTTTCACTTGTTCATCGAAAATCAGCGGTTGTTTCCACATTTTCCGGTATGGATCACCTGCAAGCCAGACTGATGCAGACAGCACGATGGAAGCGGTAAGACATACGGCGAACAGAAGCATGGCAAATTCGGCGTTCCAAAAAGAGAACGACAGCCCTGCGATAAAGATACCGGCGGCCCCGCCGGTCTTCTTCCACTTTGCCCGCTGAAACAGAAGAAAAGCCTCTGCGGTTCCTCTGCTTATATACAGTCCCTGCCGCCGTCCGGCATCCATCGGACCGGCAGAACATTCGCCGCCGAAACTCTCACCGCCCGAAGACCTCTCACATTTCCGTACTTCTTCCGGTTTCATCCCTCCGGCATTTTTCTCCAGCCCCTCCGCCGGGGCGTTTTCATCATCCAGAAGATAGTCCAGCGTCACGTGAAACAGTTTGCTGATCCTAATCATTTTTTCCGTTTCCGGATAGCCGCGGTCCGTCTCCCATTTGCTCACCGCCTGCCGCGATACGCCAAGCTGCTCCGCAAACGATTCCTGCGAAAGACCCGCTTCTCTTCTCAGCTTCTGAATTTTTTCTCCGAACGTCACGTTTCCCCTCCTCAGACATCACATGCTCCATACAGGCGGTCACCTTCTGCACGATGCCAGTATATCACAATCATAAAAAAGAGCTATAAAAATACGGTTGCAATTCCGTAATTCCGACGCAACTTTGAGTTGCAGCGAAAAATAACAGCAAAAATTTCGGAATCCACCGACAGTGGCTCAGCCTATTCTGCTCCCATCTCGGAGAATCGGATTTACACAGCAGCGGATTCCTTTCCTTATTATAGCATGTCCCCCGTTCTCCGTTCCCGTCTTCCTCAGACTTACAATTCCCTTACGATTTCCTTAAAACCGGTTCCGAATGAATTCATCCGCTGAAAAATATAGTAAAATAGAAGTATCGTTCAAAAGGGCCGGAAGGGAGGCAGAAAAACATGACATCAGCATACAATTCATCCGACAGCATCCATCAGCAGACACACTACGGCGGCGGGCATCGAAAAAGAAGACCTCAGCGGAGCCGTCTCAGCCGAAAAGACAAATTTCTGATCGCGCTGATCGTCATCGCCGTCCTGGGAAAATTTCTCCTCTCTTTCGGCATACCGGGAAAAGCCGACGCGGACTTTCTGAAAAAAGTGACGGTCCCGGAATGGATCAGCGTACAGCTGATCGATGTGGACGGAGCCTCCAGAAGAGGAAAAGAACTGAAAGAATTCAACGATATCGTCGTACACTATGTGGGAAATCCAGGCACCACCGCTCAGCAGAACCGAGACTACTTCAATTCTTCTGACTCCAATGTAAGTTCACATTTCGTCATCGGGCTGGAAGGAGAGATTATTCAGTGCGTCCCTCTCTGGGAAATCTCCTCTGCCAGCAACCACAGAAACTCCGATACCATCTCCATCGAAGTCTGCCATCCGGACAGCACCGGACAGTTCACCGATGCGTCCCGCCGGTCGCTGATCCGTCTGTGCGCCTGGCTCTGCCGTACAGGAGACCTCAGCAGCAGCCATATCATCCGCCATTATGACGTCACCGGCAAACGCTGTCCCCTCTACTATGTAGATCACGAAGATCAGTGGAAAAAATTAAAAAAAGAGATACAAAAAGAATTGTAGACAGAGATACAGATCAGGGGATGCCGCAGCGGCATCCCCTGATCTGTATCTTTTATCTTATCTTCCTCCGGATCTGACCTTCATCGAATCCCGCCGGCATATCCGGTTTTACCGGTCTCTATCTGTCATCCAGAATCTCTCCGTCGATGGAAATCGTAACGACGCGCAGAGGAATCTGTCTGCCGCTGGCAAACAGAGCTTCTTTTACGGCATATTCCATCCCGCCGCAGCACGGCACCTCCATACGGGTCAGAGTGATGCTCTGAATATCATTTTCGATAAAAATCTTCGTCAATTTCTCAGCGTAGTCCACCGGATCCAATTTCGGACAACCCACCAGAGTCACTTTCTCTTTCATAAACTCATTGTGAAAATTTCCGTAAGCGTAGGCGGTACAGTCCGCAGCGACCAGAAGATCAGCTCCGGCGAAAAAACCTGCGTTGACCGGCGCTAACTGAATCTGCACCGGCCACATGGTGAGCTGACTCTTCACCGGTGCTCCGCAGCAGACCTCCGCATCAGCTTTATCCGAATCATGCAGGATCGTGCGTTCCTGCGAACCTGCGCAGCCGCAGAAGGACGCTTCCTCTTTTGCCTGTTTTCTCGAGAGTATATGCGCCTGCACTGCCTCTTCGTCATAAGCGGCCGCTTCTCTCTCGATGATTCTGATGGCATCTGCCGGACAGGCCGGCAGGCAGTCTCCCAGACCGTCGCAATAGTCGTCGCGGATCAGTTTCGCCACTCCGTCAACCATCACGATGGCGCCTTCATGACAGGCCTCCGCACACCGACCGCAGCCGATACAAGCTTCTTCCTTTATTTCAACGATTTTTCTGATCATCTCTATACCTCCGTCCGATAAACCACCGGCATCAAAGAGAAAACTCATCCCTGACGCCGAACTTTTTACGGACTTATTGTAATATACTTTTCGGGGAAAGTCTGTTGGAATCCCAACAAAAAGCGAGAAAACGGTCTGATTTCCGAAACAACCGAAAATCAGACCGTATCGCGATGTCCCTGCCGCCTGCACAGATCTGCATAATGTTTTTTCCTGCCGGCATCGGTCCGCTTCTTTCCGATAACATGCGGAGGAGGGAGCTATTCTCACATGATCGGAAGATACCTGAAAATCAGGCTTTCCCTACGGCCCATAAATTTTTGATCTGAGATGCAATTCTGTCATAAGGCCAGGATCTCTCGCTTCTCGCTCTGCTGTTGGGATCGTTTACGAGAAATCCGCTGTCGTCATATCCGCGAATGAGAATGTAGTGCCCCTCTGTCGTAAAATCTCCGGGACCTACAGAACAGATGAGCACACAGCCGGAATTCAGCTGCGCTTTCATCGACGATTCCGACAGAGGAGTCTCTTCTGAATGAAGTCCGAGCTACGCCGCTCCGGAGGTCATCAGATCCCAGCTCGTTCCTGCGCCCGGCGTATAATATCCCTCCTTCTCACTGAATTCCGCTACCGATGCAGGTGTCCACTTACTGCTTCCGGTCAGTCCTGCTGACGCCATCGCCAGACAGGTGGGTCCGCAGCCTGTCCAGCCGATCAGACCGCTTCCGTATTTCTTGTAACCCCAGCGCCTGTCCCACTGGAGAAACAGGGGAATTCCGCCCTCTTTCAGTTCCTCCCGAATATCGTCGCGGTGTACCTTTCCCGCTTCCGCAGGATAGTCCACAAGATATTCCACTGCCTCTTGATTTTTTAAAAATACGTCTATGACTTCTGTCGGATATTCACTCCGGTGGCGGATCACTTCTTTCAGCTCCGGATATTCCGGCAGAAGCGACTGCAGCTGCGATTCCTGATCGGAGGTTACCACATTGGAAGAATACCAGTTCCCCTCGTCGCTGTCGGATTTCGGTTTCAGATATTCCGCTGCATTCCAGAGAAAGCAGACGATCAGCACAGCAGCCGATATAAAAATCAGGAGCCTGCGCCGCCTTGCTCTGCGCCTTTTCTTCATATTGCGCCGCCGCGCCTCCTCCCGGGTCCGCTGTTCCCGGAAATCGATCTGCCGGCGGCTGCCGGCGTACGGCCCCCGGGATCCTCCGGTTTCCGAAACGCGTCCGCCTGAACGGCTGATTTCGCCGTAATTTCCCCGATAATCGTGATAATAGAAATCCCCGCTTTGTCTTTTCATAATCTTAATTCCTTTCCTCACGAGAAACACCCGCCTTTTGTATCTTTATCATACAAAAATGGCGGGTGCCGTTTTTTAATATCTTGTGAAAAAGTCCTTACGATTCACTTGGGGATTTCTTAATTTTTTCTCGCAGAGATCCCGTCTTCCGACATCCCCGTAGTTGCCGGAGCTTTTGGCAGCACTACGGTAAAACGTATCATTTCGTTGCGGCTCTCCGCACGGATGCGGCCTCCGTGAAGCTCCACGATTTCCTTCGCTATGGCCAGCCCCAGGCCCGCTCCGCCGGAACGCGTAGCTCTGGCGGCGTCCAGACGGTAAAACTGCTCAAAGATGCGCTCCAGTTTCTCTTCCGGAATCGTATTTCCGTGATTTTCACAAACACAGATAATATTGTCGGCGTTTTCTTTCACGCGAAGTAAAATCTCCGTCCCCGGGAAACTGTAATTAACCGCGTTGCGCACGAGGTTGTCAAAGACGCGCTGAATCTTGTCTCCGTCGCACCGGATCATCAGGTCGGAACCTGCATCGATAGCGCAGGTCAGATTTTTCTCCCGCATTACCGGACCGAATTCAAAGACAATCTGCTCGAAGAGCCGCTTGATATTGACTTTGGTCAGTTCAAGTGTGATGTGCGTAAGATTGAATCTCGTTATTTCAAAGAATTCGTTGATCAGATCTTCCAGTCTCTTAGCGCTGTCCAGAGTGATAGACAGATATTTCTGTCTCAGCTCCGGAGAGATCCCGTTTTCCTCGGTCAGCAGGCTGAGATACCCGATAATCGATGTCAGCGGCGTCTTCAGATCGTGAGCCAGATAAACTACCAGATCGTTTTTTCTCTGCTCCGCCTCTCTGGCCGCCCTCTCATTTCTCTGGATTTTCAGTTTGATTTCGTTCAGAATATTTTCCACTTCCTTCAGTTCATCCGGAAGATGAATCAGGTCCTCCGACTCGTAGAGTTCTTCTGTGGCGTAAATCAGCCGCTCCAGATAGCGGAATGTCCTGAGCCAATAATAGAAAAAGATGATAATCCACCCCACGACGCTGACAAATATGATCGTAAACAGAGCGTTGCGGTCGATCCAATGAAACAGCTGATACATCATGGAGTCTTCGTACCATATATATCGGCTGAGAAAAACTTTAGAAATTACGAGAAACACCGCCATACTGACGGAAAAAATCACAGAGGTCAAAATATATTTGCGAAAAATCCTTACGGAGAGCGAACGCCGAAACCTCTTCATATTCCGATTGGATTTATATATCTTATTCAATCTGATACCCCACTCCCCATACAGTTTTGATAAATTTCGGATTTCTGTAGGAGTCGTTGAGTTTCTCCCTCAGACGGCCGATATGCGCCATTACGGTGTTATTGTTGTCCAGAAATTTTTCACCCCAGACATCCTCAAACAGCTGTTCCGATGATACTACCTTTCCCTGGTGCTCACAGAGATACCAGAGAATCGAAAATTCCAGCGGCGTCAATGTCACGGGATTCTCATACAGATAACATTTATGAGAAGATTTATTGAGTCTCAGACCGCGGATTTCCAGTTCTTCTCTGAGAGAATCCTGCTTTCCGGCATCTGCCGGAGAACAATTACGGTTGTACTGCATCGTACGGCGGAGCTGTGTCTTTACCCTGGCTACCAGTTCCAGAGGATTAAACGGCTTCGTTATATAATCATCCGCTCCGATGGTCAGTCCCATGATCTTGTCCACATCTTCCACCTTAGCGGTCAGCATGATGATCGGAAAATAAAATTTCTCACGGATCGTCTTGCAGATCGTAAATCCGTCCACATCAGGAAGCATCAGATCCAGAACCGCCAGATCGGTATGTCCCGACTGAATATAATCGATCGCCTCCCTGCCGGTATAAAACTTATGAATCGTATATCCCTCGTTTTGAAGATAGAGTTCTACCAGGTCCGCAATCGGTTTTTCATCATCCACTACTACAATATCTACACTCATAACTCTCCTCTCCTTCATTCCTTCTTCTATCCGTACGACGCCGGTATTTGACGCTCCTGAAAGCGGTGCAGGTCCTGCCGTCCGCGCCGCAAACAGAGATAGGACTTCCCCTGTATGCTCCTCAAAATCAAAGATTTTGGAGTCTCTTGCAAATCGCTAAGTTGAAGCTATTATACCATATCCGCTGATATCCGTCGCATAGGGAAATATCCCAGTAATTCTTAATTTTTCTTCTTCGCTGTAATCTTCTCTTTCCGGCCGCAAAAAACTTCGGCCCAGAAGCGCCTGAAGGCGCTGTCTGAGCCGAAGCCGTGTTCTGTACGTGATTTCTTTTTATTCTTTATCCGGCAGGAAAGAAGACATGTCCATCTCGTAATAGAGTCCCTTCGAAGTGACAACCACCGTATCTCCGTCCCTGAGCTCGCCCTCTACAAAGAGCTTTCTGCCGTCACGCTTAGCTACCCACGCTTCCGCTGTCAGAGTATGTCCCAGAATCGCCGGACTTTTAAAGTCCACATTAGAATTCAGCGTCACGCTGTCGATCTCATAGCTCTCTACCGCGTAAAACATTACCTCGTCCATAATCATCAGCGAAAATCCGCCGTGCATGATGCCATCCAGTCCGCTCATATTTTCATTCGGAACAAATTCCGTCCGGGCCCGGTGATTTTCCACAGTGACGTTCAGATGAAGTCCGATGGGATTGGTAGGGCTGCAGACAAAACAGTTCGGGAACTTGTTCTTACCTGTATAGTTCGCCATTTTTGCCTCCTGTCTCAGGTCAGAGAAAAATTTCTGCTTTCTCCGACTTTCACATATACAACATAATATCCTTTTGCACAATATTATACTTGAATAACTATATGTCTGGCTACAGAAATTTTGGACCAAAGACATATTTTCTTTACCCTAAACCGTTTTTAAATTCACCCACATCTCACAGTCCTCTTCCATACGGTAATCGTGAGCATTCGCCGCCTCTGTCACATCATAATACGCCCAGTGATCCTCATTGAGATCGGCGAATCTCACGATTTCGGAACCTGCCTCATCTCTGAGATAAGAGCGGTCCGCTGTCCTGCGGAGAACGCGATTCGTCACTGCCGCAACCTCGCCTCTGGAGATATGCTCCTCCGGCCGGAAGGTCCTGTCCGGATATCCGCTAATCCATCCCGCTTCCGCGGCAGAGGAAACCACCTGGTAATACCAGCTCTCCTCCGCTACATCGCTGAAATCCACGCCTTCAGCCTGGGGCATGTCAAAAAATCTGGAAGCCATCATCACGAACTCTGCCCGGGTGATCGCCCGGTTCGGCTGAAAAGTACCATCCGGATAACCTCCGATGATGTCGAGCTGTGACAAAGCTCCTGCTGCCTCGGCAAACCAGTCGGAATCCGAGATATCTTTAAAGGAACTATTTCCCCGGAAGGGTTCGTTCAGCAGATTATAGAACATCTGCGCCGCCTCAGCTCTCGTCATATTCTGCTCCGCTTGAAACGTCTGGTCCGGATAACCGCGCAGATAACGGATGTGATCTTTTGTCAGAAGAGGTTCTTTCTCCACAGGTGCCGTACCCCCTCCGGAGCCGCCTCCCGTACCGCCGCCTTCCTCCGGCTTCGGATCGGGAGGTGTCACAGGCGTCTTTTCCTTCCAGTGTGCATATACAGTAACCTGCTCCTGACCATCCGGAGCGATGGTATCATAATCTGTCTTTTCGTCAATTTTTTCTCCGCCGTCTTTTTCGGTGTACCAGCCTGTAAAAGTATACCCCTCTCTCGAAGGAGCCGACTGCACCGCTCCCATCACTCCGCCGTACCAGACTTTCGTCCGCAGATCCCCGTCGGACGATACGGTCCCTCCGTTGGTGTCAAATTGCACCGTCACAGACAGACGGTCGTAATAGAGCACCGCCGATGCCGTGCCGTCCGCATTTATGTATACCTGATATCTGTTATCCGGACACGGCCGGAATCCTTTAAGCGCCATGGCATAGAGTTCCGCAACGGTATCCGACGTACCGTGAAGTATCTCCGTCTGCAGCAATTCGGTATTCGCTTCCGTATGAGATTCTTCCGTCGTATTATTCTCCAGTTTCTGTATCCGGTGAATCACTCTGTAAGGCGTATCACCCTCTGCTTTCCAGTGAGCGTAAAGAGTAAAATCTTCCGTCTCTGTGCAGATCCCCTCTGCTGCGACCCTTTTTCCTCCATGAGGATCGGTATGCCAGCCGTCGAAAGAATAGCCCGAACGCTGTGCGGAGGCCATCGTTCCGTAGACCGAACCGTATTTCACCGATGTCTTCGCCCCGGAAACTGTTCCCCCGTTTCCGTCATAGTTAATGATGATATCTTTTCGATTATAGTACCAGTTGACTACGGTAGAACCGTCCGGCTCCATCTTATACTCATATCTGTTGAAATCCGCCAGTGTAAACCCTCTGATGGAAAGTCCTTTCATTTTCATGCGGTCGCAGTCCATCAGGCGGTCGTTCAGCGTCTGAACACTATCCGAAATTCCGTCCTCGTAGACAACCAGACCGTAACGGTAATAGGATCGCTCCTTTCCTGTTCCGTCTTTCATACTGACGACAGCTGAGTCGGCGGAATCGCTTTCCGGGTTGATACCGCTGTCCGTCTTTTCGATGAAGTGACGGACAGTATAGCGGATATCCGTCTTTGCCGACCATTTCGCCTTCAATGTGATGTCGTCTTCGTTGTCATTGGGCGTATCTTCCGTAATCTGCCTTCCGTCCGGTGTAAACCAGCCGTCGAAATGATATCCGTCCCTTTCCGGCAGGGGAAACTCACCGAGAGTCGGATCGCTCTCGAGAAATTCTTTCGTCTCTTCTCCCGGATTCAGCTTTCCTCCGTCGGGATCGAAGGTGATAGTGTGAGGAATTTCGCTTCCTTCCGCCCTGACGCTGATATTTTCCGCAGCGTTCTCGATGAGAAGTACTCCGGTATCCGGATCATAAGTAAAATCGCACTGTCCCGTCACACTGAGTCCGGATTCCTCCGGAAGTCCGTACTTCCGCTCCGGCGTAAACCGGATCTCCGTCCGGTCTCTGCTGATGACAGAGACAGATGTGACATCGGCAGAGACGTGGATGCAGGATACGGTAATCTCATAGAGTTTATCCGCATCCGCCCGGATCACGATATCATCTGTAACATGCTCTCCTCCGATGTGAACCTCTCCCGTCCCGGGATTCCAGACGTAATCTCCGGGACCCAGAGTCCCGCCTCCGACGGTAACCTCAATCTCCTCCGGCAGCCGATAGCCTTCCTCTGGAAGGATCACCGTATCATAATCCCGATTGGCCGGAGTCTCTTTCGCAGTGTTTTCCGACGTGATTCCTTCTCCCCGGATATCGACCCCTACCGTCCAGTACCAGAGAATCAGATTTATCCGTTTCTGCGTGAAGGAGTCCAGACGAATATCGTAAGAACCGTCGTCATAAACAAAAGATTCTTCATCGGTACCGCTGATCACATTCGATCCAGAGGGCACAAATACCACTCTGCCGTAATAATCATCTTCACACGTCACACCGATATCAGCTCCCGCCATTCCGCCGGACAAAAATGCCTCGGCTTTTTCAGCGAAATAAACGTTATTCTCCGCCTGTGTTGCTATGAGACGGTTTCCTCTGATTTTCAGCGCGGTACCGTCCGCCGGCTCCGGCGCCCGAAACACTGCTTCCGCCCCCTGCTGAAGATAAAGTCCGGCTCCGCCTGTTCCAGCCTGATTTCCGGAGATCTTTCCGCCTGTCATTTCGAATCGTCCGCCGTTCATCACCGCCGCGCCGCCGCCGAAGGTCCGGTAACTTGACACTGTGGCTCTCGCCGTATTTCCGGAGATTTCGCCCGATTTCATCAGAAAAGAACCTCCTTCATCCACAAAGACCCCCGCGCCATATGCGTCTGCGTTCGTAATGGCCAGATAACCGTTTCTGACAATCCCTCCGTTCAGTATGACTTTACCGCCCTGGCCCGTGTAAATATTTCCGGAAGAAGCCGCCAGATAACCATTTTCGATAACGGTACCGTTTCCTATGGTCACATTACCGTTTTCAGACACATAGAGAACTCGTCCGTTTTTTCCCCGTTCATCGGGCATCTTCAAAGTGATATTACTAAGCGCCACTTCTCCCGCGGTGACTTTCAGCACCGCGGAAGCCGGATCGAGATTCTGATCTCCGTCATAGAGGATACATCCGTTTTCGATTCCGGAAAGTTCGATATTCTTGTTCTCAGAGAACTTCAGAATATCCATGTAATCGTCGATCACAATGGTTCCCGATACGATAATTCTTCCATTTTGATCCGATTCATCGTAAGCTTTCCGAACCGACTGATACGGAAATTCCCGGGAACCGTCGCCGCTTTTATCACTGCCCTCCGAGCTGACGTAAATTTCGGAAAACGGCTCTTCTGCCGGAACTTCGAGAGCCGAGGCAGGCAGTGATGACAGCGACATCAGGACACACAGCATCAGCGCTGTCACACGCTTTCTTTTTATCATTTTATCCATTCCTCACCACTTTCTGTCTTTTTGTAATCATGACTGTTGACCGCCTCTGCCACTGCGCTGTACGCCCAGTGTCCTCCTCCGAGGTCTGCAAAGTGTTTTATCTCACTTCCATGCGATTTGATATAACTCAAGTCCGCATTTCTGGAGAGCATGCGGTTGGCCATAGTACAGACTTCTCCTCGTGTCACCTGTTTCTGCGGCCGGAAAGTCCCATCCTCATAACCTCGGATCCAGCCGAATTCTGCGGCGGACGCCACAGACAGATACATCCAGCTTTCTTTCGGAACATCGGAAAATCCACAGACCGCATTTTCATCCGCTTCAGCAAAACGCACCGCCATAGAGCAAAATTCAGCTCTCGTGATTTTCTCGCCGCCCCGGAAAGTTCCGTCCTCGTAACCGCGAAGAATGCCCAGTCCGCTGAGAGCGGCTGCTGCTTCGTAAAACCAGTCTCCGGCTTTCACATCGTTAAAGGACACGCCGGAATCCGCTGTCTTATCCTTCAGAAGATTGAAAAACATCTGTGCGGCTTCCGCTCTCGTCATATGTCCGTCCGCCCGGAAAGTTCCGTCCGGATACCCCTGCAGATAGGCTGTATGATCTTCTGTATTCAGCAGGGAAGAAACATTTCCATCGCCACCCTCGCTGTTCTCGTTGGAATCTGTGCCGCTTCCTCCCATTCCGGTACCCTCACCGCCGCTGCCGGCCGTACTGTCTCCGGAACCGCTTCCCGATCCTCCTGTACTTCCTCCGCTGTTTCCGCCCCCGGAGCCCGAACCGCCATTTCCGCCGCCGGTACCGGATCCTCCGCCTTCGCCGGATTCACCTCCGGAACCGCCTGCTCCCGCGTTTTCGTCATAAATCAGAGTCACCTGGGGCGAATCTTCACTGTATACCGCACGATAGTGAGGAATATCCTCCATCAGCAGAGTATAAATGATTTTCTTCCCGCCTGAAGCATAGACTCTGAGATCTTTCCAGACACCCGTCCATTGCTGTTGGCCCGATGTACCGCGGATCATGAGTTCCTTCCCCGCAGGCTGAAAACCTTTTCCGTCCCGGAAATCCGCATGAAGCTGCGCTCTTACTTCCTTCGGCCTCCGTCCCTTCCGGTCATTACTGTCCTCCCAGAAAACGGATGCGGCATAATCGGCGGTTTCCGGAGTTCGGGACAGGAAGATGTGATACGTCTCCTCCCCGCCGCTGTAGAGATCCGCGCTGACAGCGTACTCTCTGTAATCCAGAGAATATCCGTTTTCATCTAATTTTTCCGCCTCTGTCTGCTCCACATCGAAACGATAGTTCAATTCCCGGTCGGTATTGCGGGACGACCACACCGGTACACCGCGGAACACATAATGCCAGACATCCTTGCCTCCGGCTTCAGAAACCGTGTCAGCGACGGCCTTCTCCATAAAAATGTAACGACCGGCGGATTCCTCATCGGAATACAGACGAAGGGTCATTTCTTCCGGACGTCTGCCGTCGCAGTCCTTCTCATCAGACCAGACGGCTGTCACCGGGATGTCTCTGACGTTGACCAGCGTAAAAGAAGATGCGTCAGCGTCAGCCTGATGCTCTTTCACGCGATAATTTTCCGGCACTCCTGTAATCTCCGCGGTATAGACATACCGGCTTCCGTTTTCATCGGATACGGGAATATTCTCAAATACATGGGTCGCCGTGCTGCTCTGACTGATATCATCCTCTGTTATGGTGTAGCTGAACTGCTTTTCAGAATCTGCCGTTTTCCCCGCCAGCCGGATCATCGATCCGTAAGTTCTGGAACGATTGGAATTTCCGTTATCCGACCAGGAAAGCCGCACAGTGTAATCCGTCAGATTCTTTCCTTCAAAAGCCGCATTCGGACGCAGGCTGACGTTCATCGAAAGCCGCTCTTTCTCGGACTTCGGATAGTCGTAAGAAATTGCCACATAATGCTGCCACTTTTCCGACAGACTGCTGTCGGTGTAATAGGATTCCAGCTGAGGAAATCCCAGAGCATAGCCGGTGAATTTCTTTCCCGTAACCCCATCGCTGACCGGAATGTTTTCAAAAGAATAATCCCAGTCGTCCGAAGCGCGGGCTGTTGCCGCACACAGATAAGTGTAGCGGTCGAGCTCCGCGGAATATCCCCAGAGTGCGATCTCTGCGCTCTGCGGTTTCCGGCTCCATCCGTCAAAAGCGCTGTCCCACATGATATTTCCGCCCACTGTGATGGTCTGCGCGTTTCGCTCCAGAATCAGCGCCCCGGAAGTATGGACCGCCGTATATCCGGAAGGAAGGACATCCGCTGTGATGCCGTATTCGATGACGGTGCCGTCGGCGGAATATTTCGGAAAATCTGCGAATTCCACATACCAGGTATCCGTACCGTTGCTCTGAGCCACAGTAGAATAGACCGACCGTTCTCCTCCGATCAGCAGGACCACCGGCAGATAGTCCGGACGCACACCGTCGGCGTCATGATCATCCTGCCATAAAATTCTGCAGCCGACATCCTGAACCACCGTATCGTAATACATCTGAACGGTCATTCCCTCGGACAGAGCAGAATATTTCCCGAGATCAGAGACAGCTTTCATGCTGTAGTCGATCTCGATTCCCCCATCCCGATAAACCGGAAGATCTTTCCATATATACGTCCATCCGCCTTCAGAGGTAAGAACGACAGACTGCCCCGATACGGGTTTGCCGTCGGTATAAAGCTGCACACCCACTCTTGACGGGCGGGCAGAGGCCTGATTGTCATTCCATATAATATTTCCCGTCAGATTGTGCAGGATTCTGCTATGAGTCATGACAGCGGACAGCCCCGAGGTATCGTAAATTCCGTAATAAGAGTCGCTGTAGCCCTCCGGCACGTTTACTATTCTGAAAGTGTACTCTACTCTGTCGCCGTCTGTATAATAAGGATAATTTTTCCATTCCACCAGCCACCGGCCGTTTTCAGAAACAGTCTGAATATCTCCGGTAGCTTTGCCGTCGGCATAGAGCTCTGCCAGAAGATATTCCGGCCGCAGGCCGTCAGCATCCTCTTCATCACTCCAGGCCACGGAAGCGGAGATCGAAGTGCTCTTCGGCACGTAAGTCAGCCGTATGGACATTCCCGAAGTCGACGCTGTATAATCCACCAGCGCGCTGACCACATAAACCTCATAGTGAATCAGATCTCCGCCGCCGGTATATTTCGGAAGATCTTTCCAGGTGTACGTCCAGTCATTTCCGTCGGACAGTGTCACATATTTATTCGCAACAGCCGCTTTATCCGCATAGAGCTGGACCACAACATTGGCCGGCCGCTTATTGTCCTGATTCTGATTATCATCCCAGGACACGGTCACCGCCTTGGAAAGAGTATCCTCCCGATGTGTCAGCACTGCGGAGCAGCCGCTGTAAGAAATATCGTACTCTTCCAAATCTCCCCTCTGAATTTCCTGCACCAGGATTCCGTACTGAATTTCACGCCCCCGGCTGTCTCCGTCGGTCCGGAATTTCTGGAATTTCTGAAAAACATACTTCCAGTTGTCTTCATCTCCTGCCACAGTCACTTCAGACGGCTGATATTTTCCTTCCCGGTAGATGAAGTCAGCGGACGCCGCCGGTTCGCCGTCCGCCGTCAGAACCACTTTCACCGCAGGCGGCCGGTAACCGTCATTATCACTTCCGTCCTCCCATCTCAGGTATACCGGAAGATCCGTGAGAATCAGAGAATGGGACATGAGAATATATCCCGCATATGCATTGGACGTAAAGTCGCCGTTATAGCGGTATTCGTCGGAAATGCTGCTCTTTACCGCCACGGAATACACATATTTCGAGGAGATATCATCGGATACCGCCAGATTCTCAAAGGTGTGCCACCAGGCGTTTTTGTCCAGTTTAGAGGTATCTTCCGCTGTAAGAGTATACGTCTCTCCGGTTTCAATGCCGTTTCTGAGCAGCGCTACCGTGACTTCCTTCGGACGCAGCCCGTCGTTATCGGAAAAATCCTCCCACTGAATCACCACATCATAATCCATGGTCTCGTGCACCCAATAAGCATAAAACGTCACATTCTCTTTTACTGTTCCGTAGTTCTCCGCCCTCGTCCCCGTACCGCCGGTGCCCGTATACCAGCCGGCGAACTTATATCCCGACCGCACGGGATCTTCCTGCAGAATGAGTTCCTCATCATAGTCCTGATACACCGACGTCACAGAACCGTTTGTATAATTTACATCCCAGGTGATCAGACAGGTGACGGGTATCCATTTCGCGTAGTACACCGCATCCCTCAGAACTCTTTCACCGTCCGTCAGCGGTACGGTACATTCTTTATCACTGAACCATCCGGAAAAACGATATCCCTCTCTCTGCGGAGGCTGAGGCGTCTGAATCAGAGAACCGTAATCCTGCTTTGTGGTACTGCTCGGCGCGCCTTCTCCCGCATCCCATTTCAAGGTGTGCTGACGCACTTTCCAGACAGCGTAAAGTGTCACGCTCTCCTGGGGCCGGTAGGAAGCGTCCACCAGACCTGTGGAATTATCTGAAGTCAGGGACCACCCCTGAAAATCATATCCTTCTCTCACCGGATCTCCCGGAAAAGCAAATCCCAGAGAGAGGAGATGACACACCAGCGTACGCTGAGTTCCGTCGTCATACGTCACCGTCAGCGTCAGAACAGTATCTCCTACCAGTTCGCTGGTGATACCGCCGCCGTCATAATTCTGATCAAAAAACACGGTGAAATATTTGTTCTGCGGTTCCGGCGTTCCGTCTCCCCCGGTGCTCTTCACATCCCACTGGGCATAATATACCTGCACGCCGGCCTGAGGATAAGTGCCGGAGGTGATCTTTTCACCGCCGGAAGCTTTCGTATACCATCCTTTAAACAGGTATTCCACATTTTCCGATGTGAGCGACGCCGACACCTCCGGTGCATTTACTTTTTCTCCAGGTTTTCCGGCTTCTGCCGCCGGCGATGAGATTCCCGGAATATTGAGATCCCAGAAAATATATGATCCCGCTGAAAGCTCCAGCCACATATTGTCCGGCACATCTCTGTCCTGTACGAGTGTATACACATCGGAATCATAAGTGATCTTCTCAAAATCCCCGTCTCCGAAAGACTGTTCCATCGAAAAAGCCTCATAGGTCTGCGTTCCGCTCAGACTGCGGATCGCGTCATTGAGAGCCGTCACCGCTCCGGAAGAAGCGGAATATACGAGAACTTTGTGTTCCGTAGGATTAGAAGTGGAAATTCCCGTCTCTCCCGTCACCGCTCCCGCATAAACTTTGGCGGAAGAAGAAGCGGTATGAATATTCGAAGGATAAGATACCGGACGGTTGTCTACGTTTTCCATATTCGAGTTTCCGGTGACAGAAGATCCGCCGTATAGAAACAGTTCGGAACCGGAATAGACGTAGATTCCGCCTCCCGCGTTATCCGCCGTAAATCCGCGGATATCACAGTGATCCAAAACGAGCCGGCCTTTAAAATCCGGATTCGATATGACAGTTACCGCACCGCCGAACTGTCCGCTCCCCTTTCCTTGAAAATTAGATGTGTTCAGATCTTTCAGCAGCACCGTTCCCGCGTCGTGAATCGTACCGCCCCTCTGAGAAGCTTCATTCCCGGAGAAGCGATTCGAGCCGTCGATATCCATCAGCCCTTTGTACACTGCCACCGCTCCGCCCGTATTGGCACAATTGTCTTTAAATATACTGTCCCTGACGACACACTTTGTACCGGCGCCCATATAAAGCGCTCCTGCATACGTCCCGGTTCCCGTATTCATCCGGTTGTTCTGAAAAGTACAGCCCGAGATCTCTATGTCGCTGCGGAGATTATTTGCCGTACCCGGAGTGTTCATACCGATGCCGGCGCCGTATTGAGACGCCTGCTGCGCGCACAGATTTTCAAAAGTGCAGTCCGAAGCCGTCAGCTTTTTTACCCCCGCTCCCGGATGGTAAGTGTTATTGTACAGATAGAGACCCGTCAGATCTTCTCCCAGACCGTCTACCGTCAGGCGGTCAATCGTAAGATGCCCCCCGTTAGCCGCCATCATGACGGAAGAGCGGTACTTGTCGTTCATGATGGTATAAGGGGAAAAGGTACTCCACATCTTTTCCTGATTCGGCGACAGGCTGTACCCCTGCCCTTCCACCGTCAGACGGTAATCATTATATCTGACGTCGTCCAGCTTTTTCGTATTGACGTCGAACCGCTGAAAACTGCCGGTCTGAACATCTTCGTCACTGCCGTCGTGAGCCCGTCCGTAGCGGCCGCCGATTCCCATCATAAAAGCGGTATCCACCGTCACGTCACTGTCAAAAATGATCCCCAGCTCGGCACCGCTGTCGCCCCCTGCCGCTGCCCACCTGCAGATGAGCGCATCGTAAGCCAGCTGAATATCGCGAAATGCTTTACTGGAATTCACCTCCGCCGTCTCATCGCTGCCGGAAGAAGAGATATGAACATAATAGTCATACTGCCGCTGCGCGGCATGCGACTCGATCTCCGTTCCGCCGAAACATCCCGACAAAAACACAGCCGCTACACACAACAGCGAAATCCCCCTTTTACATCGTCCTCTTAAATATTGTGATTTCACACAATCGCTCCTTTCTCACTCGAATTCCATCCCTGCGTTTTCTCTTTCACTGGCATGATCCATTTTTACGCCATTTGGGGAATACCTCACGATCTTCTCCCGCTCCGGCATATCCGATCCCGTTGTCACGTGCTCTTCTCTCCGGTCTTTCTTCCCGGCCCTTTCCAGGAATTCACCCTTCCGAAATGATCTCGATCCGCTTCTCTCCTCTCCGATACAAATAGAGATTATCGCTCAGCTTTTCATTGATACCTACGCAAGTACCGTTGATCGTTCGGACGATGCCGCGCAGACGCCCGTAATTCATATTTTTCGTCCTGATCAGACAAATCAATTCCTCTACAGAAGACGGAAGAATAACGAGATCCGCTTTCACATACCGGGCAAATTCTTCCAAAAGATCGGGAAACAGCAGGATCACGGCGCCGTTGAAAAACTCCTGATTAACCAGAGTATACATGCCCGATTCCGCCTCTTCTTTCAGACAGCTGCAGGAAGAGCTTCCTTTCAGCTCCCCCGTTTCCGTATCTCCCGGTTCCTCCCCCTCCGCATCCCTTTTCCGGCTACCGTCTCGCGACATATAAACTCCGTACAGTTTCCTTTCTGGATTTCCGTTTCCGTCTTCCGGTTCACCGCGCTGCGCCTCCTTCGCACTGCCGGTTCCGCCCTCGGGGATATTCCTTTCTTCGCACTGCCGATCGCCGCTCTCTCCCTCAAATGCACCGGATCCGCCATCCTCAAACGTTCCGATTGCACCGATCTGCCGGGAACCGCAAGAAGTTCCCGGCACTGTCTCGATCACCGATAAGGGATTTTTTACAAATCCTGCGGTATTTTTGGAAATGGCGTCTGTCACACCCGGGAGATCCCGAAAAAAATACCGATACCGGTTTCTCGTATTGCGGAACGCGTCTCTCATCATCTCTTCCGCTGTCACATCCCAGAATCGGAGCATCTCTTTTGAAATCCGAAATCCCGCTGACTTCCGGCAGTCCTTTTTCTCGGGAAAAACGCAGAAGATCACCGATACATCCAGATAAGACATCCGGACGATATCCTCCGAAAGCTGCCCGCACTTCTCCTCCCCCGCCAATCTGCACAGAATTCTGTCCTTCATTCTCTCATAGCTGAATACTTCCTTTATCATCATCGCCCTTTCAACTTCAGGTATTAATTTTATGACGGAAGATACCGCAGACATCCTCTTTCCGCACGCCGAATCATCAGGACAATATGTAAATATCTTCCATCTGTTTTCACTATAAATTAAATGGAATTAATTGTCAATTTATTTTTGTAATTTATTTCCAATTATCTTTTTCTATGATTTCCTTCGGTCAAAACTTTTTTCGTTTCCGTGTATTTTCGCTCCGACGATCGTTAAAAATCAGGGATGCCTGCAAACCGCCCGGTCCGTGTAAGAGACAGAACGCAAAAACCGATTTGTTTTTTTCGAGAGCCGGCCTGCAGACAGGGCCAAAGACACCGGGACGATACGACAAAAATCAGAAATCCAAAAACACCGCTGTCCCAAGGGCGCGGAGACATTTCGATCTGCCGAAAATACGACTCAAAAAAAGAAAGATGCGAAGCGCACAATCATGCGCTTCGCATCTTTCTGAAAAGTTTTTATCCGCTTCGTCCTGTCCGGCAGCGGACAGGACGAAGACTGAAATCCTACGATGCATTTCCCGAAAGGCCGGGCTTTCATGTAAAACGCCGTACCGTTCTTCTTTCTCTGTCATTACACTGCAAAATCGATCCAGTCTGTATCCGCGCTTTCTAAATTTCCCAGCGCTGACTCACCGACTGCAGCTCTACCATATGAGGATAAATCTTTCCTCCATGCATGAGTTCATCCGGCGTACCCTGCTCTGCCACAACCCCGTCGGAGAGCACGATCACTTTGTCGGCGCCGCTTACGGTACGCATGCGGTGTGCGATAACGAGCACCGTCTTGTCTTTTATCAGCCGGGACAAAGCGGTCTGTATCAGCGTCTCATTTTCCACATCGAGGCTTGCCGTAGCTTCATCCAGCAAGATAATCGGAGCGTTTTTCAGAAAAGCCCGGGCGATAGAAATCCGCTGTCTTTCCCCTCCTGACAATTCGCAGCCGTTCTCCCCGATCATGCTGTGATAACCTTCCGGGAGCTTTTCGGCAAATTCCTGACAGTTGGCCAGGCGCGCCGCTGCAAGAACTTCCTCGTCGTTAGCGTCCTTTCTGCCGATTCGGATATTTTCCATGATCGTGTTGTTGAAAAGAGTTACATCCTGAAAAACGATAGAATACAGAGACAACAGAACCTCCGGTTCGATTTCCGAGATATCCATCCCTCCGACGGTAATCGTTCCCCTGTCGATATCCCAGAATCTCGCCGCCAGACGCGACACCGTAGTCTTTCCGCCGCCGGACGGGCCTACCAGAGCGGTGACCTCCCCCTGTTTCGCCGTAAAAGAGACGTCTTTCAAAACGGTTTCTCCGGTGTTGTAGGCAAAACCCACGTGATCGAAGGTGATATCACAGCCCCGGTTTGTCATCTTTCCGCTGCCCGTCTGTATCGGGTACTCGAGAATTTCATTCATACGACTGATGTTCGTCTTGGTAGAAATCACTGCGGCGAGATTCTGCAGCGCGCCCTCCAGAGGAGAGTACAGCCGCGACGCCACAAGCAGAAACAGAAAGAACAGCGGGATATCGATTTCTCCCCGGATCAGCAGTACAGAACCCGCCAGAGCGACCGAAGCGATTCCGAACTTCAGTATGAGCGTGGATGAAACGACAAACAGAGCCGTTCCGAGTTCCGTGACGATATGCCGTTTCTCTACTTCATCGATCTTTTGATCGAGTCCGTTCAGGTAACTTTCCTCGGCATTATTCGCTTTCAGATCCTGTAAACTCTCGATACATTCCTGCACACCGCTCTCCAGGGCCACGACAGCCGCGGCGCTCTTATTATTAAAATATTCCTGAATGCGGGAGGAAAACAGCGTAACCGCGAAAGCCACCGGCAAAACCCAGACGGCGGCCAATGCCATGCGCCAGTCGAAGGCAAACAGGCACACGGAGATAAACGTCGTGGAAATCAGAGATCCCGCCAGAGCCGGCACATAATGGGAAAACGCCGTCTCCAGCGTCGCACAGTCCCCCATAACGGAATTAGTCAGATCTGCAAGATCCTTCTTCCCAAAAAAGGACAGCGGTATTTTGCGGAGTTTTTCCGCCAGAGAAATACGTCTCACGCCGCTTTCCACATAAGTCGCCAAATAAGTGGCATTATACTGAAAATAGGAAGCGGCGAATATAAACGCGAGGCAGACCAGACAGCCCGCCGCATAAAACGCCGCTCTGCCGCCGGATACGCCTCCGTTCATAAAATCGATGACAAACTGATATAAAAGTCCTACGGGAAACATAAAGGATATGTCCTGCAGAACGCAGGCGAGACACCCTTTAATCAAATCCACAGCGCCCTGCCGCGATAACGCGAAACGTCTCTGCAATTTCTGAATCATGCTTTCGCCTCCTTTGCGATCTTCCATTCCGCCGCTTCCGAATAATTTTTCCACATATGTGAGAAAAGACCGTTTTTCTCCAGCAATTCCCTGTGCGTACCGCTTTCGACGATTCTTCCGCGGTGCATGACGTAAATGCTGTCCGCATTGGTAATCGACGACAGGCGATGAGCGATCATAATCACGGTCTTCCCTTCGGAGAGCGCGGACAAAGCCTTCTGAACCCGTACCTCATTATCCGGGTCGGCAAATGCGGTGGCTTCATCGAGAATCAGTATCGGCGCGTTCTTTAAAACCGCCCGGGCGATAGCGATTCTCTGCTGTTCCCCGCCGGACAGATACACGCCTTTCGTCCCCACAACCGTATCGATGCCTTTCGGAAGTTTTTCGATGATATCCGTACACTGCGCAGTCTTCAGCGCTTCGATAACCTCGCCGCGGCTCGCTTCAGGTCTGGCCATCCGAACATTTTCAAGGATGGAGGCTTTGATCAGCCGGCTGTTTTGAAATACAAAGGAGACGTAATTCATCAGCGTTTCTTTTGAAATATCGCGGATATCAACATCCCCGATCAGAATTCTTCCCTGCTGAGGATCAAAAAACCTCGTCACGATATTGGCAAGAGTAGTCTTTCCGCTGCCCGAAGGTCCCACCAGCGCGACGGTCTGTCCCGGCCGGATAGAAAGAGACACATCGTTCAGCGCGTTTTCCGCATCCCTGCCCCCGTCTGTTCTCTGTACCGGCAAACTTTCCGTCCGCCCATCCGCATGCGCCTCACTCCTGGAATGATCCGCTTTGTAGCTGTAACTCACATGCTCCAGAACAATGGAATTATCTGCAGGTTCTTTTGGAAGGAGACTTTCGGAAAGAGTTTTCTCGTTTAGCAGCTCATCGATCCTGCCGATCGCATCGTTTACGATCATCGCATCTTCGCTCATAAACATGATCTTCGTCAGCGTCGTACCGATTACCGGCGTAATCACGATATAAAAGATAAGATTCAGCAGCAGCTCATCTGTTACGCCGCCCCGCGACAATAAAATGCCCCCGGCGATCAGAAAAGCAAAAACCCCGTTGATGGCAGTCGTATAACACAGCATCGGCAGCCGCAGCGTCTTGGTATAGGCGATAACCCACTTTTCATAATTGTCGATAGAAGCTTTAAATCGCTTAAAAGAGAAAATCGTCTGACCGAAAGTTTTTACGACAGGAATTCCCCTGACATATTCAACCGCTTCATTCGACATATCCGACAGCGAATTCTGATATTCTTTCATCTTCTGCTCCATTCCCGCTCCGGTCATTTTCATCATGATCAGAAAACCGAGGATGACAGGCACCAGACTCAGAAGTCCCAGCCGCCAGTCAAAAATCAGCAGCAGAAAGAGCAGTCCTACAGGCGTAGCGACGGCCCCCGCCTTGTCCGGCAGTCTGTGAGCGAGATAAGTTTCCGTAGCTTTGCTGGAGTCATTGACGATCCTTCTCAGCTTTCCGCTCCCGTATTTTTCGGTTACACCGAGGGGAAGCTCGGCAATGTGACGCATGAGCTCTTTGCGGATATTCGAAGCGATGCGAAAAGCGCTCAGATGAGAACACATCAGAGCGGTTATGTATACGACGATCGATATTACCGCAAATAACACGGCCATCCAGCCGTAATGTGTGACACTCTGAGCCTGGGAATAATCCGGCGAGACTTGGAGTATATCGTGAATAATCCGCCAGATATACCAGAACGGTACGAGAGTTAGCAGAGCGCTCACCGCCGACAGCACCCAGGACAGATAGGTTAAAATCCTGTGCTTTCCAGCATAACCCATCAACCTTGATAAATTAGACTGTTTTTTCATGAAAAACCTCCTTAAAATATTTTTCGGACCGCAGCAAAACTCTGACGGACTCGTCTGATCAGAGTACGCGGACGATTTCAGCACAGCGTCGGAAGACATCTTTTCCCGCATTTCTGCCGGAGACTGCAGTCCGGCCGGAGGAACCGGCAGGCTCCAGAAAACAAGAGTTGCCGGCGCGGTGCCATGATACGAGAACGCAGCCGCTGTTTCGCAACCGCCGTCATACAGTTAGTAATTACTAACCATACAGCAAAAATTACAGGGCTTACTGCCCCATAATTTTCATCCATCCGGCGGTATAGAAATCTCTCATTTCCTTCAGATAACATTCCGCCTTTTCCAGCGGCATATCGTGTATGATCATCTCAAAGAAAGTATTGAACATTCCTGTGATCAGCATATGTTCAAGATGCTCGTCAATCGGAGGCGAAGGCTTTCCCAGATCTTCGAGAACTGCGAAATAATCGTGAGTCGCTTTTGTCTCGATTTCCACCATCTCGTCCACCAGTTGAGAGAACCGCGTTCCTTCTGCATGACAGAGGATTAACCGGAATTCGTCCAGATGCTCATAGGCGTACAGAAGCATGTCGTGCATACATGCGCCGGAAACCGTGCTGAGATTCTCCGGCTGCTCTTCTTTCGGAAGATTTGCGAACTCCTGCTGCGCCCCGGAAAAACACCGGAGAAAGTAATCGTACTGCTCCCCCACCAGGGCCTCGAACAACGCCTCTTTGCTGTCGTAGTAACCGTAAAACGCACCTGTCGTCACCCCTGCTTTTTTCACGATATTCCGCAGGGAAGCAGATTTAAACCCCTTTTCGAGAAACTCCTGCATCGCCGCCGAAAGGATCAGATCCAGCGTCGTCGTTTCTGTTTCGTTCATAAAATACCTCTTGCCATAACATCGTTATATATCACTGTTATATGATAAAACGCACCGAAAATTTTGTCAATAGACTCCTGCAAAATTTATCCGAAACCTCTTCAGCAGCCAAAGCGGAGAAGAGTTGCGGCGAGCCCGCCCGGCGAAACGGTGCGTACAATTTCCATGCGGCGCCGAAAACATACGCAGACAGCCCCGCCTGCTAACCGGCAGAAGACAGACCGGAAAGAACGCCGCTGCTCTCACTTTCTCCGCTTTCTCCGTCTCTTACCGGAAGTTTGACGACGATTTCCTTATCGCTGTTTTCCGCCGCCGGACCGAGAATCTGACGAACCACCAGCTCCGCCTGTTCCTCCGCCTCCGAAAGAAGCCCCCCTGCCAGAGCGCGGGCTTCCATCTCCTCTTTCTGCTCCTCATAGAAATCATTGTAATTTTCTATGGTCAATTGATTGAAAATATTCTTCGTCTCATCGAATACCTTAAGACTCTTTTCGTCGATCTGATGGGAGAGAATATGTGCCTCCGGCAGAGTTACCGTAATCCGCCGGCCCGTGATGTTCACCTCAGAATCCTTCAGATCCACACCCGCGAGAATGGAACCGTCGTAAGATACGATAAAACGCTTTCCGCTGAACGGAACTCTGATGCCGTGAAAATCGGCGCTGTCCTCATATTGTCCCATATTGGTATAGTTATAACGCGCCGTCGCCAGTTTGCTGACCTGTTCGAGCTGGTGCTGGACAACCACCGCCGACAGCTCCGGAACATCATCGCCGTCGCCTCTGATCAGATATCCGGCTCCGAAACAGAGCCCCGCGATCAGAGCGAGAACCAAAGCTAATACGAGAATCTTTCGTGCTTCTCTCACAGGATGTGAATGTTCTTTATCGCGTGCCACAGTGCAATACCCCCTCTGCTGTTTCAACTCCTGTTTCTCATATTTTCATCGATGCCCCATTCTACCACGCCGGCAGTCTTTCTTCCACGATATTTTGCTTCTGTCGAAAATATTGGAAAAAAGTCAGAATACCGGTTTGTCTCCTATTTCATCGATTCCGATGCCCACTGTCACAATCTCCCCGCAGTATGACGCCGCCTCCGGGCTCCTGTGTCCGTGTTTTTTCCGGTGAAAGGCTACCGTCAGATCCGCTCTTACCGCTCCCCTGGCAACCTCTCCGGTATCAGCGTTTACACCGCTGGGCAGATCGAGAGCACACACGGGAGCCCCGGAAGCGTTGATCAGAGCTGCCGCCGCAGTTCCGTTCTCACGCAGAGCGCCGTGGAATCCCGTACCGTAAAGTGCGTCTACGATGAGGTCTGCCTGGACGCCGGATACATGCGCATGCCGTTCGTCTCCCCCTGCAGAAGAGACGGTTCCGGACGAGTTTTCTCCGGAAAACAATCCGCTGCCCGCCGCTGTCTGCGCAGCCTTTTCGTACTCTTCAAGCCGCATCACTGCCAGATGCGCCGTCTGTCTGCCGCGAAGGAGCCCCAGGTTGTAATCCGCATCCTCTGTGACCGGCGCGCCTTCGCAGAGCACCACAACAACTCCGGCCTGCGCGCGGCTATCCTGCGGCGGCCTTTCCCGTCGTTCTTTCCCTTTTCCGTCCACTGAATCCTCTTCGTTTTCTCTGCCGGACAGAAAAGACGCATACAGGCGGGCGACGACAAATCCGTCTCCGCCGTTGTTGCCCTTGCCCGCAAAAATGACGATCCTTTCCGCATCCGGCCAACGCTGCCTTATCACCTCATACGCTGCGGTTCCGGCATTTTCCATCATCTGCCGATAAGTAAGGCCGTTACCGTCGGCGATCCGCTCGATTTCCTTCATTTCTGCGGATGAAACTGTATTTTCCTCTTTCATCTTTCTTTTCTCCCTTAAATATTACAACCGGCAGGATTCGAAATCCTGCCGGTCCTCTTTTACTGCTCTATTCCACCAGATAGCCCCGCGTCCGCAGCTGCTCCTCGATCAGATCCAGGACTTCTTCGCTGTCGGCTTCCACGGTATGATAGTGGTAATTTGATGTGATATTTTTCAGCGGGCTGGATTTTCCGGCTGCAATATCGTCCAGAAATTCTTTCACCTTTCTTCGGGAACTGATTTTCAACGGCGCTTCCATTCTGCCGTAAACCCTGTGATTTACGACGACATTGAGAATTTTACCGCCCAGATCCACGATACAGCAGAGTTCGTCTTCGGTCTGCTCATCTGTGTGATGAACCTTAAATACTCTGAAAACCGCGGCCGGCTCGTTCATCACATATCCGCGGCTCGTAGACAGAATCCGCGTGCCGGAAGTGCGGATCAGCGCCATGTCCTGAACGATCACCTGTCTGCTCACTCCGCAGACGGAAGCCAGCTGTCTGCCCGGCACCGGCGTCTCGCTGTTTCGGATGATATCTATGATTTTCGCCCTGCGCTCTGAACCTGTCATCGTAGTCCTCCCTCCGGATCCCTTTTCTCTGAGTATACCGCATCTCCGAAGAAAAAGTCTACACTGCCCGCAGATTTTTCATGGAAAGATCGAGAATTCCCGCCGAATGAGTCAGCGCGCCGCTGGAGATATAATCCACCCCGAGAGAAGCCAGCCGAAGGATGTTTTCCCGGGTGACATTTCCGGAACACTCGGTCTTCGCCCGGCCGCCGATGATTTCGACGGCCTGACGGATCTGATCATCAGACATGTTGTCCAGCATGATAATATCGGCGCCCGCCTCACAGGCCTCCCGCACCATTTCCGGCGTCTCCGCCTCAACCTCGATGCGACGTACGAAAGGCGCGTATTCTTTCGCCATCTCCACGGCTCTTTTTACGCTTCCCGCCGCGCTGATGTGATTATCTTTTAAAAGAACCCCGTCGGAAAGATTGTAGCGGTGATTGAAGCCTCCGCCTACCCGAACCGCATATTTTTCAAAAATCCTCATATTCGGCGTCGTCTTTCTCGTATCCAGAAGTTTCGCACCGCTGCCTTTCAGGAGATCTGCCAACTGGCGGGTATAAGTGGCGATACCGCTCATCCTCTGAAGATAATTCAGCGCGACTCTCTCCCCGGACAAAAGAACGCGGATATCTCCGGAGACGACGGCCAGCTTCTGGCCGTTTTTTACGGCGTCGCCGTCCCTGCAGAAAAAGTCCACCCGCGTGTGTTCCTCCAACAGCTCGAATACCCGCCGGAAAACAGAGAGTCCCGCGATAATTCCCTCCTGTTTGCAGATCAGTTCTACCTGCCCGGCCGCCGCCTCCGGCATCACAGCGTTCGTCGTCACATCTTCACTGGAAATATCTTCTTCGAGCGCCTGCAGAAGCAGACGGTCCACCTGAAGCGACATCGTGATTTCATTCATCTCTATTTCTCCTCATTTATTCTCCGTCAGACGTCCATCCATCTCTGCACGCCCGTCTCCGTTCCGGCGCACCGGAACTGTCTTTTTCGATCTCCTGCGATTTTTTCCGCCGCCCGCTTGGCGAAAACAAGACTTTCCAGCAGAGAGTTGCTGGCCAATCGATTGGCTCCGTGGACGCCGTTGCAGCTGGTTTCCCCCACGGCAAACAGCCGCTGCATCGAAGTCCGGCTGTCGGAATCCACCCAGATACCGCCCATAAAGTAGTGCTGAGCGGGTACTACGGGAATCCACTGCTTCGCCACGTCATATCCTTCCTCCAAGCACCGGCGGCGGATATTCGGAAAATGCTCCAGGATCGTTTTCTCCCCCAGAGGTTCCATAGAAAGCCAGACAAAATCCGTTCCGTCTTTTTTCATCTGCTCCCGGATTGCCGCCGTCACCACATCTCTCGGCTGAAGTTCGTCGACAAAGCGGCATCCCGTCCTGTCATAAAGCACCGCTCCCTCCCCCCGTACGGATTCCGAAATCAGAAACCGGCGCCCCGGTTTCTCCGAATACAGCGTCGTAGGATGAATCTGCACATAATCCAGATGTTCCAGACGGACTCCGTGTTTTTCGCAAATGCGCAGAGCGTCCCCCGTCAGGTGCGGATAATTGGTGGAATGGCTGTAGTTTCCGCCGATCCCTCCGCTGGCAAAAATCGTGTAATCAGCGGAGATTTTCACATCGCCGTACGAATCACCTCTGGCCAGCACGCCGCAGCAGCGGCCGTCTTCTTCTATCATATCTGTCATCGTCAGGTATTCCAGAATTTTTACATTGGGAAGCTCCCTCACCCTTTTCAGCAAAGTTCCGGTGATCTCCTTTCCCGTCTCGTCTTCTCTGTATAAAATCCGGGGCCGGGAATGCGCGCCCTCCCTGGTAAAGATCAGTTCTCCGTCCTTTTGCGTAAACCGCACCCCATATCCGATGAGATCGGAAATAATCTGCCGGGAACTGCGGATCATGATATCGACGGATTCTCTGCGGTTTTCATAGTGCCCCGCCCGCATGGTATCTTCAAAATAAATATCATAGTCCGCCTCATCCCGCATGACACAGATACCTCCCTGCGCCAGAAAGGAATCGCTGCTCTCCGCATCGGATTTGGTGATCATGACAATCTTTCGATCCCGCGGCAGATTCAGAGCGGAAAACAGCCCGCTGACTCCGGTACCCACGATAACTACGTCAGTCCTGATATCCAATGGACTCCCCCTCTCATCTGGATAATTCCAGCATGCGCAGCAGAGAACGACGGGAAGCCACGCTCAGGCGGTCTTCCATTTCCACTTCCGGCTTTTCCCTCTCCAGCGCCCGAAGCACTTTCTCCAAAGTGATTTCTTTCATTCCCGGACAGATCTGGCCGCCGCCCACGGGATAAAATTTCTTTTCCGGATTTCTTTTCTGCAGTTGGTAAAAAATTCCCTGCTCCGTACCGATGATAAAAGAATCACAGCTGCTCTCCGAAGCGAATTTCAATATGCCCGCCGTGCTCCCGGCATAGTCCGCGAAAGAGACCACCTCCGGCCGGCATTCCGGATGGACCAGCACCAGAGCTTCCGGATGCTCTGCTTTGGCCTCAGCGATATCCTCCGCTCTCACATCGTGATGGACCGGACAATAACCCGTATGGAAAATAAAATTCTTCTCCGGCAGCTGACTGGCGATAAAATGCGCCAGATTCTGATCCGGAATAAAGAAAATATTTTTCTGCGGCAGAGCCTTCACGATCTTCTGCGCATTGGAGGATGTGACGCAGACGTCGCTGACCGCTTTCAGTTCCGCCGTGGAATTGACATAGCACACCACCGCCAGATCGTCATAACCAGCCCGCACTTCAGCCACCTGCTCCGGCGTCGCCATATGCGCCATCGGACAGTCCGCTTCCGGCTCCGGAAGAAGAACTCTCTTATCTGTATTCAGAATCTTCGCGCTCTCTCCCATAAAAGAAACACCGCAGAGCACGATGATCTCCGCATTCAGCTCCGCCGCCTTTTCGCTGAGAAAATAGGAATCACCCACATAATCCGCGATCTCCTGAATCTCCGATCTGACATAATAATGTGCCAGAATCACCGCGTTTTTTTCCGCTTTCCATCTGTGTATCTGCTCCGCTGCCGTCATCTCTGTAAACCTGTACCTTTCCTGCATCCCGCAGTTCTCCGATAAAATATGACCTATTTTAACATAGAATATTACATGTGACAAGACATTAGATTTATATGTGTAAACAGACGAATCCCAATTCCCATCGCACTGCGCACAAGGCTGCCGCCTGCTCTGACCGGGCTGACTTGACGGAACTTTCCTCTTTATCAAACAAATATAAAAAGAGCGCAGGAAACTCCACAGTACAGCTCCTGTCACAGGATCCTCTGCATTCTTTCCACACGCTCTTTTGTTTATATCACTGTCTCCATTCTGAGACCAGAGCCTTTTTACCGTCCTCTGTTAAATACCGCTTCTCTCTTATTCAAAAAGGCATCTGCTCCTTCCCTCGAATCTTCAGACACCATACAGATCCCCTGTGTCAGCGCTTCCGCCTCCAGCAGTCCTTTCAGATCCATATCCATACTCAGATTCAGCAGACGCTTGGCCGCGCCGATGGCCGAGGCGGACCCCGAAGTCAGCGTCCGGGCCAGCTGCTGTACCGCAGATTCCAGCTCCTCATGAGGCACCACCCGGTTCACAATCCCCAGGCTGCAGGCTTCCTCCGCACTGACGCTCTTTCCGGTAAAAGACAATTCCTTTGCTTTTTGCAGCCCCACCGCCCGCGGCAGGAGATACAGCGCCGCCAGATCCGGGACGAGTCCCACTTTTACAAACGCCGCGCCATATTTCGCCCTGTCAGAAGAAATCACGATGTCACAGAGCAGAACGATCGAGAGTCCCGCGCCCACCGCAGCGCCATTGACAGCAGCGACAATCGGCTTGGACATCTCCGTAAACAGAGGCACCACTTTCTGGCCATCTCTTACGAAAGAAATGCTTTCCTCCAGGCCGAATTCCGGAAACCGCGCCACATCGCCGCCGGCACAGAACGCGGTACCGTTTCCCGTCAGTACGACGGCCCGCACATCGTCGTCATCCCTCGCTTTCTGAAGCGCCGCGCAGAGCTCCCGGGAGAGCTCTTCATCCAATGCGTTCCTTTTTTCCGGCTTATTCAGAGTAATCCGCGCAACATACCGGTCCTTCTCATAGAGGACACAATTGTCTTTTCGTTCTCCGCACATAATCACCCATCCTCTCTGTAAAAAATACTGTTTTCAAAAGGTATCTCATATCTTCTGATAAAAGAAGAAAAACTCAGTCACGGCCGCTTTCCCGTTCTCTCAGAAAGCGTCCCACTTCCCGGTTAAACTCATCCGGCTTTTTTGCGGCGATAAAATGATCTCCCTTCAGAAACTTCAGTTCCGCGTTGGGAATACTCCGCGCGATCAGTTCTGTATGGGACTTCTTCGTCATGTCTCTCGTTCCGGCGATGACCAGTGTTTTCTGCCGGATCTGAAACAGCTGTTCCGGTTTCAGCGCGGGATCGTTGACCATCAGCCCCATCAGTTCCGCGTTTTTCCTCGCCGTTTCGCTCCGCTTCCGGAACATCCGCCAGAAAAGATACCGCAGATACACAGGAATGCATACAACAGCGTACATTCCCGAAAAATACAGATTCGCACCATTTAAAATCAGCCGGTCTACACACGCAGGATAACGGAGTACAAAGGTCAGCGCGATATTTCCGCCGTCGGAAAACCCCAGAATATGCGCCTTATCGATCCCTCGCCTTCTCATAAAAGCGTACAGGTCGTCGGCAAACTGGCGTATGGTAAAAGGCGCCGTTCCCCGCGGACTTTTGCCGTGGCCTCTCGTGTCGACAGCGATGACCCGGTAGTTTTCTTTAAAATACGATATCTGACGTGAAAAATATTCGCAGCTTTCTCCATTTCCGTGAAGGAGGATCAGAGGCTCGCCCGCCCCCGCCTCTTCATAATGATTGATGAGTTCCATCTTTTCCCCCTATCTTTTTCTTCTTATTTAAAATATACAGAAATCGCATCCGACAGGCAAGGAAAAACATGCCGTCTACCGGCCGCGGCCGCAGGGCGGTCACCCGAGAAGAACTCGCCGGCATTTCATTCCGACATTGTGAATTACAGAGACACAATCCGTTTTAATCCGGCGGCGCCGGCGAAAACAATTCATTTCCCGGGCTGCTGAAGCTATAGAACGGACGAGGAAAACGGGTTTGACAGCAGATGATGAAAATAGCCGGCCCAACCTCCTGCGCTCAGCCACCCGCGCACCATTTTCCATTATTTATGCTGATCAAACGATTGGAAGCGTCGATCTGACGAAGGAACTCCTATCAAAAATAAAATCCCGGTTCATCTCTCCTGACGTTCCGGAATTCCTGATCATTTCATCTGAATTTTTTAGGATTTTCACCCCGCTCCAGAGCACGATAAATTTCTCTCAGCTGCTCCATTCCCCGAAACAAAGTTACTCTGACCGTATTGTAATTGAGATCTAACATCTCAGAAATCTCTTTCTGCGAAAACTCCCCTATCGCCCACAGCTGTATGATTTCCCGGTAATGAGGTCTCATAAGAGCCATAGCCTCCATCAGCAGGCCCCGCTCTTCTCTGCGCAGCAGTATCTCCATCAGATCCTCGTGAACCTCCGTGATTTTGTCCAGAGTATATCCCGAATCGGGATCATCATAAGAGTACGTCTGCCACCGCTTTCTGATCACATTTATCGATTCATTGTACGCAATCTGAAACAGCCAGGATTTTACACTTTCCGGTTTTCGCAGACGATCCAGAGATTTCCACGCCCTTTCCATGGTATTCTGCGCCGCATCTTTTGCATCGCTCTCATTTTGCAGCCTCGAAAAAACATACCGGTAAATATCCGCATACCTCGCTGCGATATGCTCCATAAAAAATTCTTCCTTCTTGCGTCGCTTCACACGAATTCCTCTCCCATACATAACACAGCGCCGATATCGCCGCCCTCTGCAGGCGGCGTGCTCCGCTGATTTCCGAAAAACCCGCGACTTTTTGCGAAAACCGTCAGATGCCGATACCTCCCGGCACGATGTTGAAATCGTTCGCAAGCTCTAATCAAGCGAACTTGTTAAAGCTTTGCTCCGATTTGAAACCTGCAGTTTCCTACCATGATTTTAAAGGAACTGAACCGAATTTATTACTTTTATAATTACTAACAATTCATTTTATGAAAAAATATACCGCAGTGAAACACTGCGGCCGGGAATATTGTCTGTCATAAATTTAAATTTTAGGAATATATCCATGCTGTGCGCCAGGATAAAAACACAGAAATCCGCTCTGCTATCCGATGAGTATGATCACTTTGAACTCTCCCTCCGTAAAAGAGATGTCCATCGTTCCTCCGTATCTTTCCACGATTTCCTTTACAGAAGAAATACCGACTCCGTGAGACGCGGAGTCGGCTTTATCGGTGATAAAGCGCTCTCTTCGCATCCTGATCCGGTTGCATTTTGAGTTTACGATTTCATAACTGAAATAACCGTTTTCGGTGTATCTGGCTTTCACCGAGATCCGCCTCGCCGCCTTGTCTTCTATCTTCTGGCAGGCTTCGACAGCATTGTCCAGCGTATTGGCAAAGATCATGCAGAGACTGACGTCGTCAATCATCATCATTTTATCGATGCTGATATGAAAAAAACTGTCGATCTCCGCCTCTGCCATCCTGTTATACTTGGAGTTCAGCACCGCATTGACTACACTGTTCTTACAGAAGGTACGGCTGCTGGACAGTGCCCTGCCGGACAGTTGTTCAAAATATTTCTGCGCTTCCGTTCTTTTTCCCTCCTCAAAGAGTCTGCCTACCACCATCAGATGATTGTTCAGATCGTGGCGCAGTTTCCGAATCTGCTTCTGATTCGCCTCCAGCTCACGGTAATAGTTCTGCTGCAGCTGCAGATTTCTCCGTTCCATATCCGCATAAATGCCGTCGGCCAGATAGGAAGCCGCGAGGCGGACGCTGCCCACATTAGTGACGATGCAGGCTGCAAGTGCCGGCCATATAAAATACGTAGGCGTCGGCGCAAAATAAGTACAGCTGAGCACCGATACGAAGGACGCCGCACAGATGATATTGACCATGAGCCACGCCCGGGCATCTAAAATCTGATAGATTTTCTGCAGAGAGTTCTTCTGCAGCCGGTAAAAAAGATACCAGAATAAAACCACGAGCCCATAAGAAAGACTGGCATAAATATCGCTTTCCTCATCGGATTTTCCCGGGAGCAGGAGATGATACAGGTGAACGCCCATATCCATATGAAGATTATTGAGAGCCATAGCGATGGGATAGAGCACTGTCACCGCGGAGAACTTGACGATCCATTTCCCTTTAAAAAACAGCCCGTTCGCCAGCAAAAGACTGACGAGAGCCACGGTGATATTGACCGGATCTCTGGGAAAAATCACCAGATTCACGGCTGCGGAAAGGAGAACCCAGGTCAGAAGAAAAAGCAGCTTTCCTTTTTTCGGCGTCAGAAAACAGCACTCGATTTTATAGAAAAAATACCCTGCGGCAAAAGAAAAAATATAACTGATGATTCTTGTTATCCACTCCATAGACCGCTCCTATCGCAGCATCATCCGGGCGAAAGCCACTGCAAGCTGCTGTTTGTAAGTTCTGCTCACCGGGATTTCCTCCCCTCCGCAGAGACAGCGGGTACTCTCTACTCTCGTCACATGATTCATATTTACCAGATAACGATTGTGCACTCTCTGAAAACATCCGCGAAGTTCTTCTTCCGTATCGTCAAGCCTGCCGTAAAAGACCTCCTGTCCGCATTCCGTCACAGCGCATATGCTTCGCCGTTCACTTTTAAAATAAAGGATATCCTGCAGGGTGAGACGCAGAGAGCCCGACTTGTTCTCGATGATAAAATACCGCCGCTCCGTCTGTTCCGTTTCTCTGAGAGCCTTTGTGAGAACCTCCTTTATCTTCGCCGGCTGATACGGTTTCAGGATATAGTGAAAAGCCTGCACTTCATAACCCTGAAAGACAAAATCCGGATAAGCCGTCACAAAGATAATCAGCATCCTGCATCCGGCAGCGCGGAGCGCCTTTGCCGTCTCCATACCGTCCATCCCGGGCATCTCGATATCCAGAAACAGAATCTGAATATCTTTCTTTTTTTCGGCAGCCGCGAGGTCCCTTCCGTCTTCAAATTCTTCGATGGTATAATCCCCGCCGGAAAGGTCCATCTGAATCTCTATGAGAGACCGCAGATCTTTCCGCAGCTTTTTCTCGTCGTCACATATGGCAATTTTCATCGGTTTCCTCCTGTTTCAGAACTACCTTAATAGGCTAACATCGGGAATTCCTTCTGTCAAACTTTACATAAAGAACGCCAAATTTATCATTTCCGCAGCTAAAAAATACCCGCTGTCTCCTCTAAAATAAGCTTGTCAAAAGAAATCAGAGAAAATGGAGGAAACAAAATATGTTGGAAGTAAAAAACTTAAACAAGAGTTACGAAAGCGGCGGCAGGACTTATCCTGTGCTGCAGGATGTGAATTTCCGCGTGGAAAAAGGAGAATTCGTGGCGGTGATGGGACCTTCCGGCAGCGGCAAGACCACACTGCTCAATTGCATTTCCTGCTTTATCCCCGCGGACAGCGGGCTGATCCGCCTCTCCGGTACAGATCTCAGCGCTCTCGACGAAAGACAGCTGGCCCGGGTCAGAAACGAAAATCTCGGATTTGTCTTTCAGGACTTCATGCTGCTGGACGGTCTGACGGTACTGGAAAACATCTGTATGCCGCAGATTATCGCCAAAAAACCGGTGGCTCAGATGGAAGCGAAAGCTGAAAAACTGTGCAGGCTCTTCGGTATCGATAAAATCATGAAAAAGTATCCCGCTGAAATTTCCGGCGGAGAAAAACAGCGTACCGCCGTGGCACGGTCTCTGATGAACAATCCCTACATCATTCTCGCAGACGAGCCTACCGGAAATCTGGACAGCAAATCCTGCACCGCAGTCATCGAAGCGTTTCTCCGGGCGAAGGAAGAGGTGGGCGCTACGATTTTTATGGTAACCCACGACAGCTATGCCGCTTCCTTCTGCGACAGAGTTATCGTGCTGAAAGACGGAACGATTTATCAGGAGATTAAAAAGACGGGCAGCAGACGCCAGTTTATGGATCAGCTTCTGGACATTCTGAGAAATTTAGGGGGAGACGGCCATGACAATCAGTAAAATTTACACCAAACTCAGAAAAGGCAGCAGAGGTCAGTACCTTCTTCTCGCTTTCTGCACCTTCCTTTCGGTTCTCCTGATCTCATCTTTCGCTCTGATGTACTTCGGGCCGACGGTACAGAATTTTCTGCCGGAGGGTGGAGATACCAGAAAAATGGCTTCTCTGCTGCTTCTAACTACCGCCTGCGGCTGCTTCCTATTTACCGTCTACGCATCCAGCCTGTTTTTTCGGAATAAAAGCCGGGAATACGGTATTCTCATGGCACTGGGCATGCAGAAAAAAACGCTGCGCGCTCTGCTGTTCAAAGAGCTCTCACTGATTACCGCATCCGCCTCCTTTTTGGGGCTCCTGTGCGCGGCGCCCGTTTCCTATCTCATCTGGAAACTGTTTGAATTGTTTATCATATCTAATGCACAGATGACGTACCGTTTCGGCGTCTCGGGCTTTCTGCCGGGTATTCTCTTCACACTCGCACTCGCTGTCATGCTCGGAATCGCCGCGGGAAGATTTATCCGGCGTTCCGATCTCATGGATATCCTGCGTACCCGGCAGAAGACAGAAATGATCAAAGAGATCAAGAGCTGGACATTCCCTGCAGGTCTGTTTCTTATCGCGGCGGGAATCCTCCTCGGAGCCGGCGTACCGCAGATCGCCGCAAAAGTATTCCGCGTCAATCTCTCCGGACTGCTCACTAACGGATTTTACATTCTGACGCTGATCGGCATTTACCTGGTGCTGCTGAACATCGTAGCCCAGAGCAAGGCGAAAAAAAAGAAAGAAAAGTACTACAAAAATCTGGTCTCCATCAGTATGATGCGCTTTACCGCAAAACAGACTACGAAAAGCATGTGCGTTATCGTCCTGCTGCTCTTCGTCTGCTGTTTCGCCTCTTTCTACGGAATGCAGTATTCCCTGACGCCGGACAGTCTCGGGGAAAAAGGCGGAAGAGCATTTTCCCTCCACTCCCCTGCAGAGGAAAATCAGATCGGCCGGGAAGAGATATACGACACCGCGGAGAAATATGATCTGACCGTCACAGATTACAGCGAAAGCACCGCCGCAAATCTGGTCATGTCTTATCATTATAAAGATTTCAGCGATGACGGAAACCGCTATGTGGAACTTTACGGCGATGAAGCAAAAACCGGGCTCTTCGTATCCGCCAATGATTTTTCTGTCCTGTCGGATCATAAGATATCCGTGGAACCGGGTACCTATAGGACAGTGGTTCCCGTGGATTTCGACGGAGATTTTTTCTCCTACGAAGACGGTCTGGATAAAATCACCAATCCGAACACCGGCAGACAGCTTCCGGTCACTTATGCCGGTATGGTGGAATTCACGGCCCTTTCTTCGATGTCAGAGCCTTACGCCTATGTGCTGAACGACGCTGACTACGCTGTGATGACCGAAGGACTCGGCGCAGAATATCTGGAAAATACGATATTTTTCAACGTGAACGACCCTGAAAACTCTTACAGCTTTGCCAAGGATCTCACAGCTCAGTATGTGGATCGCGCCACAGACATTTCCAATCATGCGGGTTACTGGGATCTCTATGAGCAGAAACTCGCCGATGAAGCCGGGAAAGAATACGGGTATGACTACCGGATCGATATGACCATGGAGAACAATATGCTCCTCAGCGACTGGAAGTACGCCCCTCAGTTCGATATCCTCATCGTACAGGACAAGATGCAGCTCATCAGCGTCTATGTCATGCTGTGTCTGTACATCTGCATCATCTCACTGGCCGCCATCGCCGTCATGACTTATGTGAGAAGCGTCTCTGCAGCGTCGGACAATCAGGCTCTCTTTGAGAGTCTGGATAAACTGGGAGCCGATCAAACGTACAAAAAAAAGGTGCTCAAAAAACAGCTGAGCAGAATCTTTCAATATCCTGCGGTCATCGGCTGCGGCACAGGTTTTCTATTCTCCCTGGCCATGGACTATTTCAATGACGGCAGAATCCAGGGAACGGAAATCACAGCGCTGACGATCCTCCTCGGCATTATCGCGGCCGCATGCCTCGTCATGTTTCTGGTCTACCGATACGCTCTCAAAAAAGCGGAGAAAATCGTGAGCATAAAAAGAAGTTAAGACAAAAAGAACAGCGGGCCATAGATCGGTGATCCGGTCCGCTGTATCTTGTCCGTATTTTCCTCCAGACCGCGCGCCTCATTTCTCCGAGCGTTTCCAATAGCGCAGCGTCGGCAGCCACTCTTCAAAATAGGTACGGACCTGAGCCGGAGGCCGGTTTTCATCCGACATGTGTTCTGCGAGATAGTCGATCAGCTCTTCCATGCTTTCATATGTGAATCTGCCGTCAGAATAACACCATTTACAGTAATCTTCATTAAACGCTCCGTCGATTTCTTTGCTCAGAGAGGCATCATCCAGCGGCATGCCGCAGCACTGGCAGATCAGCTGTCTCGGCGATCCCAGGAGTGTGTTAATCGAAACGTCAAACAGCTTCGACAGCAGTTTCAAAGTCTCCGTACCCGGCACCGTCTCCCCGTTTTCCCAGCGGGATACGGCCTGACGGGTAACAAAAACCTTCTCTGCCAGATCTTCCTGAGACAGACCTTTTTCTCTGCGGAGCCTGAAAATAATATTTTTTTCTTCCATACTTATCATCACCTCGCCTAAAACATATCATCTCCCGCCGGGAAAAACAAGCAACCCGCGGTTGCTGTGACTTCATTTCTTCATCGGCCATTCCTTGTGCAGAGATGAAAAGCATCCTTCTCACAAAAATCCGCCCCTTTTTCATCGTCAGAAGACCTTTCATAAACAGGATTCAGATCATCCTTTTTTCTGTTGTTCTGCATCCGATTACAGAAAAACAGGCACTGTGAATAAATCTTCACAAGTGCCTGCGTCTTTTTTGTCTTTTTTCAGCCGCTCGATTCCGTTTGGCTAAGCGAAGAATAATTCGGAAAGAGTCATCGGATCGATATATTCTCCATCCTTATACACACGCATGTTTCCGGACGCCACTTCGTCGATCAGCATTACATTGCCGTCTGCATCATAGCCGAATTCAAATTTGATATCGTATAATACCAAGCCCTTTTCCTTCAGATCATCCGCAACGATCTGTGTGATCTTCTGCGTCATCTCCTTGATATCTTCGTACTGCTTATCGCTCATGACTCCTAAAGCCACCAGAGCGTCCTTTGTCACCAGCGGATCGCCCAATTCGTCATTTTTAAATGTCATCTCCACATAAGCGGGAAGATCCGCGCCGCTTTCGATGTACTGTCCGTAACGGCGGATAAAGCTTCCTACCGCCTTGTGACGGCAGATGACTTCCAGTCCCTGACCGAACACCTTTGCAGGAAGAACTTCCATCGTGGTATTCTTTAAATCAGCATTTACGAAATGCGTCTTAATGCCCGCCGCATTGATCTTTTCGAAAAAATAGATGGACATGCGTAAATTAACGTCGCCTACGCCGTCGATAGTTAAACCTACCGCATTTTCGCCCGGATCGAATACACCGTCTTTTCCGGTGCAGTCATCCTTGAACTTCAACAGATAATTTCCATTTTCCAGTGCAAAAACGTCTTTTGTCTTGCCTGTGTATACGCGCTTCATTTCCATAGTTTTTCTCCTGTGACGTAGTTTCCTGAGATCATTTATTCTAAAATTCACTCATAATAATATGCAAAACTGCATTTTCATTATGATCCATATGAAATATACCTTTCATTGGGCGATGAGTCAAGGATTATCTTCACAGATATTGTACATATATCTCATTCCTTGCGGTGAGAGATCTGACGTTTCCGGAATTCCGCCGGTTCTCCATCACAAGGAATATGTTATTGATTCCGTTGCGCCTGCCGGATGCTGGCCGGCGGCTGACCGTCCGCTTCTTCGGTTTTTGGGAATTATCGGGCCTCTTTGCTCCTGCGATTGCAGCAAGAGCCGATCTCCATGCGAAATTTTATTCTGCCGTGCGATTACGGCTCTTTTATTTATGCTCCCGCCCATTCATGTGCGATATCTCCCCATATCTGATCCCCTGATACAGACAGGAGCGCTGCGGTCATCACAGCAGACCGATCCCGATTTTGACAGTCTCTTCCGGCTTCGCCTTTTCACCGTCCCTTTCAAATCATTCCGCGGCTTTGTTGATACAGGCAATCGCATTCAAACTGCGGGGATAACCGATATAAGGGAGGCATTGGGACACGACGCTGATTAAAAAGTCCTTATCATTGCCGATGTTCATATTCCCCTTTGCGTGAGCGATAAGCTGCGGCTCACATCCGCCCTGCGCCGCAAGGAAACAAAGAGTAATCAGTTCACGCTGCGCAAGATCAAGACCGGTTCTGGTATAGTAATCACCAAAACAGTTGTCCGCAAGCCAGCGATTGATAGGTCCGTTTTTCCAGGCTTCTTTCATCTGTTCTCCGAAAATAGCGGTCTGTACCTGCACGCCTTTTTCCAGCCGGTCTTCCATGGTGGTTCCCGCCTGCGCGGAGAGCGGAAGCCCGATCTCATTCTCCGCAAAAATTTCATTTGCGGCTCTTAAGAATTGCCACATTCGCCCCATTCCGAGATAATCCACTGCCTGATAGACCGTTTCCTTTACAGCGACGGGAGACAATCCCGCTTCCAGCGCTTTTGGGAGTATTTCTCTGTAGGCGGCTTCGCCCTGACAACCGATCAGCGCCGCCAGAACCACCAGATAGCGCGTCTTCGGTTCCAACTGCCGGCTCTCTTCATTGACTACCTCATCAAAAGCGAAATGTTCAAACCGTTCCATAAATTCCGGATCTGTTTCGTAATAATTCATTTTCACGCCTCCATTCTTTTAGACAAGCCTGATTTTATCCTGCATCCCCGCATATGCCGATCCCATTTCTCTTCTGGGATATCCCCGATGGACACAAAAACATGTGCCTTCTCCATTCCCAGCTCTTCTGCAAGAAATGTCTGCACCTTCAATGCCATTTCCTTTTTCGCAATCTCATCCCGTCCCGGGATCATCGTAATATCGACGTGCGGCATCTGTTCCTCCATTATATTTTCTGATTGCCGACAGACCATACATGAGGGGCCGCAGAAGCCGCCATCGTATTCTGCGCCATTACGCCCACAAGCTTATGCGGCACATAAGCTTCCTCCAGAAAAGCAATTTCCTCTTCTGAAAGAGAGAGCTCCGCCGCCCCGACCATTTCCTCAATATGCTGTAATTTTGTCGCTCCAACCACAGGAGAAGCCGTCTTTGTGAGCAGCCAGGCAAGCGAAATCTCCGTCATCGTTACCTCACGCCTCTCCGCCAGCTGTTCAACGCGGCGGATAATCACGCCGTCCTGTTCGGCGGCGGCATCATATTTGAGCCTCGCATAACCGTCTTCTTTCAGTCTTTTGGAAGTCTCCCCGGGATGCCTGGAAAGTCTGCCGCCTGCCAGAGGACTGTACGGCGTCATGGCGATATTGTCTTCGGCGCAAAGTCCCGCCATTTCCCGCTCTTCTTCGCGAAACAGCAGATTATAATGTCCCTGAACGGATATGAACTTTGCAAAGCCTTCCCGCTCTGCCAGTGCGTTTGCCTTTGCCAGCTGCCATGCAAAACAGTTGGAAATACCGATATAACGTACCTTTCCTTTTTTCACCGCATTGTTCAGACCTTCTAAGACATCATACAACGGCGTGCGGTAATCCCACATATGGTAAATGTAAAGATCGATATAATCCACACCCAGATTTTCAAGGCTCTTGTTCACCATGCGTTCAATATGCTGCTGTCCGGAAATCCCCGCTTCGATATCCGCATCGGTACGGGGCAGGAACTTCGTGGCAATCACCACTTCATCACGCTTCGCAAAATCCCGCAGTGCACGTCCCACATACCGCTCGCTGGTCCCGCTCTGGTAGGCGACAGCTGTGTCAAAAAAGTTCACTCCCAATTCTATCCCCCGGCTGATAATCTCGCGGGAACGTTCTTCATCCAGAGTCCAGGAATGCTGTCCGTTATTCGCATCCCCAAAACCCATACACCCCATACAGATACGGGATACCATAAGATCTGAATTTCCAAGTTTTGTATAATTCACACTTTCACACTCCTTTTTTACCGTATACATCTCAGAATATTCCGCCGTTTTCCGCACCTTCGGCGAACCTCTGAAATCTCCGCCTGCTTTCTGCGTAATCCATTCCGCCAGCCCGGCGGCAGCCTTTTATGTCAGAATAATATTCCAAGCGGCTCAGTCAGCATCTTTCGTCTCACGCTTCATTTCTCCTGGGAAATTACCATCTCACCGGAAATTTCCGAAATGAATTCCCCTCCTGAAACCGCAGTCCCCAAGGAATAAAGCGCGCTGTTCGGTTGGTAGCTTCCGTAAAACAGAACGACATCTCCCCACGGCTCATAATACGCTAATGTTCCGATGCTCCCATCAGTAAATGGCGCATCACTGACGTCCAGCTTTTGGGGTGGATAAAATGTCTTCTCATTATCGCTGAAGTCCTCATTTTCCAACGTCAGCGGCAATTGATTATATAAATCTTCCGCCGCCTGACTGTCATTCAATTCAAAAATGATTTCCTTTCCATCTGCTTCGACCCTGATCCTCATAACCTCCGCAGTTCGCTCTACCGTCTCCTCATTCTCTCCTGCTTCCGTTTCTTTTGTTTCACTCTCTGCCTGTGAGACATTTTCTGTCTGCCGGGAACTCCCGGTACAACCGCCGAGAATTACCAACGCTGCCAAAGCGAGCAGAAAAAAATACATGCTTTTTCTCATTTGGTTCCTCTCTTTTCTCACCGACGAATCACTTCCGGATTCCGCGGCCGGCCGCGGATCCGTCCGGTATCCGCGCGCCCTCTGTCAGCTGCACCAACGCCTCAAAGCTGCGTTTCAGGTTCAGCCCAGTTAATTTATTCGCATAATTCATTTCATCATTCTCCGCTTATTTCACAAGCCCCAGGCCAGTCAGCCAATCTGCGACATCACTGCCAGGATCTGATGCCCGGGAACTGCTCAGAGAGAGTCCTTCAAGGACTGACGCATCCGGTTCCAGACGCCGTATCGTGCTGATCGTGTCAGAAAATCCGCTGCCGCCGCTCGTTACAAAAGGAACGACTGTTTTACCGGACAGGTCATAGGTATCAAAAAAGGTATAGAGAATCATCGGCATATCGCCCCACCAATTGGGATAGCCCACATAAATCACATCATACTGCGCAATGTTGTCAATACTTCCTGAAATTTCAGGACGCGCATCCGTGCGCTGTTCCTCCCGGGCTAAATCTACAACCGTATCGTAGTCATCACTGTACGAAGTTTGAGGAACAATTTCAAAGATATCCGAGCCGGTCTGGTCTTTAATAGAGTTTGCGACATTTTCGGTGTTGCCCGACCATGAGAAATATACCACCAGTCCTTTGGCTTCTGCCGCCGTTCTTTCCGGCGCGTTCTGTCCTGAAGACGAAGACTCTTCTGTGCGGTCTCCTGCACTTCCGCACGCAGTTACAGCGAATATCAGCGCAACCGACATCATAACTGCAAATAATTTTTTCATATTTAACCTCCTCACCGTTGAAATCGAATGTAACGCAACCGGGATTTCTCAGCTGAATCCCGTATTTCCAATATCATACGCCGATTCCCGTCCATTTTCCTCACATGCCCTGTTCCTGAAATCGAAAACCCGCAACTGAACAGAGGCATTCCTTCTCTGCCGTCTGACAGCGCCTTCTCCACCCATTTCATTTCCCGCTTCATTTTTCATCTGCGCTCCGAATTTTATACCGGAGATAATCCAGCCGGTCCAGCTGTTTTTCTCTAAAATGAATTTCATCGAGAGCGATCGCTCTCCTTTTATCCAGCATTTCGAGTCTCTGCGCTTCCGTACTCTTTTCTTCCAGCAATAATCGCATATAGCGTTCCGCTTCATCCCGGCTAAAACCAGCATCGTACAGTGTCATCACCATACTCAGACGCTCCATGTCACGGTCATCGTACCTCCGCGCTCCCATGACCTTTTTTACGCCGCCGCACAATCCCCAGCTCTCATATTCCCGAAGAAGTTCAGCGGGGATATGGTACCGCTCACTCGCCTCATCTATCGTCATTCACAAACTCCTTTCTGCAGAATAAAAAAAGCAGGCGCCTTTTTGGACACCTACATTGTAATCAACTCTTCAAAAAATATCTAATACCCATATTAAATTTATTATAATGCTTGAAAAGCATTCTTTAAAAACCGTATGAAAGAGGAGGCCGCCGCTCCGAACATCTGGTTCTTCTTCCAGACTAACACAGAGCCCGTTTCCATCGCCGGAACGAGAGGAATAAAACATAAATCATCATAAAAATTCGCTCCGATATCAAAACACAGCGCCGTCCCTATTCCGCTTTTGACCATAGACGCCGCATTCATAATAAGATTATAAGTGGCCGCGATTTTTAATTCTTCATAGCAATCGCCAAACCAGCTGGCCAGTTCATTTCTTACGAGTTCCCGTCTCACCATCAGCAGAGGGATGTGGAGCAGATCCTCCGGTCTGATCTCCTTTTTCAAAGCCAAGGCGGAATCCCGGCGTGTTAAAACGCCCCACTTCTCTCTTTGCGGCATACGGATAAACTCATATTTCCCGACATTTACAGGCTCTGTAAGCAATCCCATATCCAGCAGCCCCTTCTCGATCCGTTCCTTAATATCGTCTGCAATGGCGCTGTGAATGTGAAACTGTACGAGAGGGTGCTCCCGCTGAAAATCTCTGATTCGCTCCGAGAGGAATTCCATACTTTTCGTTTCTCCGCAGCCAATAGCGATTTCACCGGAAAGGATCTCACGATTATGCGAGAGTTCCCGAACTGTTTTATCGGACAGAGATACCATTTCCTGGGCGCGGCGTTTTAACAGCATCCCTTCTTCCGTTAAAACGATACTGTGTTTGCTTCTGTGAAACAGTCTGACGCCCAGTTCTTCCTCAAGCTGCATCAGCTGTCTGGAAAGCGTCGGCTGCGTGATATGCAAAAGAGTCGCCGCTCTTGTAATATTTTCTTCTCTGGCGACCATCAGAAAATATCTCAAAACTCTGAATTCCATTCCGTTCCTCCTTCACATCAGCCTCATTATAACGGCAGTCCTTTTATTTTTGCATCAGAAATAACTTTCATTTTCTGGCATTCGCAAAACAGCGGCCGCCCGTTTTCTTCTGTCGTCAGAAGCGCCGCTTTGAAAATCGCACCGCAGAACAGTAATACCGCCAGTATCGTCGCCGGCAAAATAAAACGCTTTTTCACCTTTTCTCTGTGGAATGCTCTTTTCTAAAAATAGAATCTGTTATATTTTCTTTTTTCATTTTACTCTTAACAGCAATATAATACAATCTTCCCTCTGTAGACTCTTATGAGAAAAGGGAGCTCTGCTGAAGGATTGTTATACTCTAATGCCCGGACAAGCTTGGGACCAAACAAAAACTCCTTGAATCCCCGTTTACCGGGGATTCAAGGAGTTTTAAACAACTGATCAGATTTATCCGCTTTGCTATTTCTTAGCAGCAGCTGCTGCCTGCTGTGCCGCTACTTCTGCTGCGAAATCTTCTTCTTTCTTTTCGATGCCTTCGCCTACTTCGTAACGAACCATACCGACGACTTCGACAGCCTTGCCGATTTCCTTCGCACAGTTTGCTACATACTGAGCAACCGTCACGTCGTTGTCCTTGACAAACTTCTGTTCGAGGAGGCAGGTTTCCTTGAGTTCCTTCTTGAGTCTGCCTACGACCATCTTTTCCACGATATCAGCCGGCTTGCCTTCGTTGAGCGCCTGCTGGATGAGAATCTTCTTTTCGCTCTCGATGAATTCAGGATCTACATCATCTTCGCCGACGTACTTCGGATTCATGGAAGCTACCTGCATTGCAACGTCCTTACCTAAAACAGCTACTTCTTCTGCGGAAGCTTCTGTCTTTAATGTGATGAGAACGCAGATTGTGCCGCCGCCGTGTACATAACCGACATTGACTGTTCCAGGCTCAGCGATCTTCTGGAATCTTCTGATGTTCATGTTTTCGCCGATCTTGGAGATCTTATTGTTGAGCGCGTCCTGAACGGTACCTTCGTCGCCGTAAGATAATGCCATGAAAGCGTCCATATCTTCCGCATCGCTCTCTAAAGTCAGCTTTGCGAGATTATCTACAAATGTGATGAACTCTTCGTTCTTCGCCACGAAGTCCGTCTCGGAGTTTACTTCGATGATGGAAGCCTTGCTTGCGTCGTCGCTGAACGCGATACCGACGAGACCCTGAGCAGCGATTCTGCCTGCCTTCTTTGCAGCCTTGGAAAGTCCTTTTTCTCTGAGGATTTCCACTGCCTTTTCCATATCGCCGTCAGCCTCTACCAGTGCTTTTTTGCAGTCCATCATACCTGCTCCGGTCATTTCACGGAGCTCTTTTACCATAGCTGCTGTTACTGCCATTTTGTGTGCCTCCTAAATATATGCAATTTATCTGTCTTTCACGTATTAGAATTAAGCTTCTGCCTGAACTTCCTCTTCCGCTTCCGCTTCTTCGGAAGGAACGGAATCGTCCATGGATTCGCCCTGCTTGCCTTCGATAACAGCGTCTGCCATCTTGGAAGTGATCAGTCTTACCGCTCTGATCGCATCGTCGTTTGCAGGAATTACATAATCCACATCGTCAGGATCACAATTCGTATCTACGATACCGATCACAGGGATTCCGAGAATCTTAGCTTCCTTTACAGCGATTTTTTCCTTCTTAGGATCTACTACGAACATCGCAGCAGGCATTCCCTTCATTTCCTTGATGCCGCCCAGGAACTTTTCCAGCTTAGCTTCTTCCGCCTTCAGCTTGATAACTTCCTTCTTTGTCAGAGCGTCAAATGTGCCGTCTTCTTCCATCGCCTTGATGTCGTTGAGCTTCTTGATTCTCGTAGCGATCGTCTTATAGTTAGTGAGCATGCCGCCCAGCCATCTCTCGTTTACGAAGTACATTCCGCATCTCGTAGCTTCTTCCTGAATCGCAGCATGAGCCTGCTTTTTCGTGCCTACAAAGAGAATCGGTCTGCCTGTAGCCGCAGCCTGCATCATGAAAGAGTAAGCTTCGTCGATCTTCTTTACTGTCTTCTGAAGGTCGATGATATAAATACCGTTTCTTTCTGTGAAGATGTAAGGAGCCATCTTAGGGTTCCATCTTCTTGTCTGGTGTCCGAAATGTACGCCTGCTTCGAGTAACTGTTTCATTGAGATAACTGACATAATTTTTCCTCCTGGTTTTCAATACCTCCGCTTCCCTCATCCCCGAATGCTGCTGAAAAACGTCTGTAATCGTTCAAATTCCAGCACCGGCAGCGAGTCCGAAAGCGTGTGAATTACTTACATGCAAAATTGCACGCGCTATATATAATACAAGATTTGTACAAACTTTTCAAGATTTTTTTATATGAAAGAAACATTTTCCTCACTTTTGCGGGCGGAACAGCGGCGTTTTCGTCAAACATTCGATAAAATTTTCCACATTTTTGCGGAAAGCTCTGCTGACGGGGATTCTCTGGCCATCGTCCAACAGGATATAATCAGGCCCGGACTGAACAGCATGCCGAAAATTGACGACAAAACTGCTGTGACATCTGCAGAAAGTCCAAGGCAGCTCCCGCTCAAATTCGTCTAACTTCAGGGTGTGAATCTTCTCTCCCGCTGTCGTCATCACCGCCGTCCCTCTTCTGCATTTTTTCGCATATAAGACAGAATCTGACGCCACATAATAACGCTCTCTTCCGCAGCGAAGGGACAAAAGCCGGTGCCCCTCTTTACTTCGAATGGAAACCGCCGCGCGAAGTCCCCGAATCAGACGCTCAAGCCCCGGCAGATCGATCGGCCTGCGAAGCAGCCATACGCTCCCGACTTCCGCCGCAGAGGGCGGTATATAATTGTAAGAAAGAATCAGAACGATCTGAACATAAGGATTCAGTGACCGAATTTGCGCGATCGCCCGGGATGCGTCACCGCCAGGCTCCGAATCCGAATCCGCCGGGAGAAAGACCGCGTCGTATCTGCAGGGATTTGAGCGAAATATAGCGCAGGCCTGCAGGACATCCCCTGCAAAGCTGACGGAAACTTCGGCCGGCGGAGCCGTCTGGTGAAGAAGCTTGCTGAGCTCCGGTTTTACCTGACCGCATTCTGTCACTATCAAATTCAGCACCATTCCATTCCTCCTTCCGAAACTATTTCTCCTGTAAAAATTATACCCGCTAAAGAAGGAACTTACAAAAGTTTTTTACATTTTTTAGTAAAAAATATTTTTTTTTACATTTTTTATGTACAGCTGTCAACGGCATAGAGTCTGATTTCGTCTTTCTCTGACGGCGCAGACGAAATCCGGCGCACAGCAGCGCAGTTTGCTTTCCTCTTGTTTTCTTATTTCTCCAGCGCCGGGTCGGTCACTCCGTTGAGTTCAAAGGCCCTCGCCCGATCGATGCAGGTAGCGCATACGCCGCAGGGATGTTCGCCGCCTTCATAGCAACTCCAGGTATATTGATACGGAACCTCAAGGGACAGGCCGGTGCGAACCACGTCTGCCTTTGACATTCCCACAAAAGGCGCTTCGACACGAAGCTGACCGCCGCTTCCCTCATAGATCGCCCGGCCCATAGCGTCGTTAAACGCTTCGCTGCAGTCCGGATACGCGCTGCCCGCAGCATCATCGCTGTGAGCGCCGTATAAAATCACACTGCAGCCCTTTGACAGAGACACGCTGGCTGCGGAAGACAGAAACAATCCGTTTCGGAAAGGCACATAAGTAGATACCGGCCCGCCCTCCGTAGCAGCGATCTGCTCCGCATAGGATTCCCGCGGAATCTCCTGTTCCGACTGTTTCAGAAGAGGACAGTCGCTGAAAGCGAAAATCGGCGTCAGATCCAGACGAACTAATTCTACATTATAATATCTGGCGATTTTTTCCGCCGCTTCTACTTCTTTTTCATGTTTCTGACCGTACTGTACGGACAGCGCGACCACATTCTCCGCACCGTACCGAGATACCGCCATCCCCAGGCAGGTGGAACTGTCTACACCGCCGCTGAATAAAACGAGTGCTTTCATCGTTATAACTCCTATCTGACTTTATTCTGTCACTCTTCTGATTCTCCGCTGCTTTTCATCCGGAGAAACTCTTCATACTCCGTTTTCCGCAGACTCACTTTCTGACCGGACGCATAGATCTTGAGATTCTCGGTCTCTCTCGTGGAACGTTCCGCAATCTCCCGGTCCTTGATCACAAATCCGTCCATCTCGTCGATGCCGTACTCAAAGAGAACCGGCGCCAGCGTGCTGGCCGGTCCGACCATGCCGATAAAAGCCCCTTCCGCCAGTTCCAGAAGTCTCGGCAGAGACTTGTCGATCAGCGTCAGCGGTCCCAGAAAAACGAAATCGCTTCCCGGAATCAGATATTCCGCCGCCTGATACGGATAATCGCCGATCTCCGGCATAGCCTCGATGATCTTCAAATCGCAGACTGGCCCGAAGAGATCTGTCATATAGGGAAAATGACCGATTACAGTGACCTTTTTTCCCCGCACCGCTTTCTGATAAGTGATAAAGGGATCTGCCGTCCGGTCCTCGGAATGCAGGCTGTCCGTCAGCTTCAGTCCATTGGCGGCTGCCATCTCCACAGAATTATAATATGCGTTGAGAGCTGCCTGTCCCAGCGCCGCCTCTGTCATATTCCAGGATTTTATGCCCTCTGCCAACTGACGGAGAGTCAGACTTTTCTTGTCAGCTGACTCCACCATCGGCCGGGTATCGAAAGTATCCAGAAACTCACCCAGTCCCATTCCTCCGCCGCCGGTTACCACCGCTGTATAGTGGGTGGCCAGCACATCGTCCGCGGGCATATCCTCCGGAATGCCCCGAATAAGATCGTCATACAGCTGATTATAATCTTTTTTTACCATTTACCGCACCTCTCTGTCTGTATCGCACCTTTCTGCCCAACAACTTCCTCACCGCTCCTTTGCGGCCCGCAGCTCTGCGGATCGCGCACCGTCACCGCGAAAAACCGTCCAGCCGGTCCGGCGTGATCCTCTCTCCGTGACGGAGCATTTCCCGTATGCGCATGATCGTGCCGTCCAGTTCCTCTATGATCGTCTGACTCGCCCGCTCTTCCTCCGTTGTCTCTATGATTTTGGCGATGCCGCCGTTGCGGATCACAATCCGCTTCGACGCGCTCAGCGCAAGAAGAGGATCATGAGTTGACATAAACACGATTTTGTCTTTTCTTGTAAGAATCGATATGGCCTGACGCCGGTCGATTCCCGCATTTTCGATCTCATCGATGAGAATCACCGGAGACGAACTCATATACGCTGTATCGGCGATCATCAGCGCTCTGGACTGACCGCCGGAAAGCTGCGTCACCTTCGTATCGATGGAAAACTTTTCTCCCGCCAGTTCGTTGGCACATTCAAAACACTGAATAACCACCTGCTCCGGATCCTCGCAGAAACGGCTCTTCGCATGCATCTCGAGAAATTCTCTGACATTGAGATCCATGACGAAATTCATATTCTGAGACAGCTGCGCCACCAGACGGCCCTCCAGCTCAAAACGCGTCTCATCGTCCGGGTACGCTCCGTTGATCCGGATGTAGCGTCCTGTAGGCGTGTCTCCCTGAGCCATGCATTCGATGTCGCCCAGCAGCCGGCTCTTTCCGGAGCCGGTAGGCCCTACGATGCTGATGACATCCCCGGGATGCACGGAAAGTTCTGCGTTCTCCGGCTGTCCGCTTTTATCCCGGCCTCCGCAGATGGTAATCTGACGTATCTGAAGCGCATCATCCTCCGGTGAAGTGAGGGCCTCCATAAATTCACAGAACTGTTCCAGCACGTCGTCCACATCGGTACCCAGCTCCTCCAGCCATTCCGGATCACACTTTTCCAGCGCATCTGCCAGCGGAATCTCAGCGTTCAGCTGAGACAGATTCATGTTCTCAAAAAAATCCTCGGAAATCGGGTAGAGCGCGCAGATCTCGGCCATCCCCTTCTTTTCCGCCAGATCGTAAAAATCGACCATCACCGCTTCCCTCCTTTCTCAGATGTTTTCCCGTCTCTTTCACCGATTTGCACCCGGCCGCTCTGACGGCTGTGCGTCTCCGACCCGCTTCCGCCGGCGGCTGCTGCGGTAAGAGAAGGCCCCGCATCAGCGCTGTCCGAATGTTTCCGATAAACATCGCAGGGCGTAAAGGTCATCTTTTTCATCATACCGTTCTGAAACTCTTCGCCGATCCGCGTCTCTCCCGTACAGTAGGAGCAGACAGACGCAGGAGTGGTAAAACGCAGATGCATATCGCTTAGAGTGGTAATCTCCGGCGCTTTCTGAAGATGCTTGGCCAGCATAAAAGACCCCTGCCCCGTGATACCGTTGACAAAGAGAATCCGAGCCGAAGTATTTACCTGCCGGACGTTGAATTTAAAGACCTCCCGCTCTGCCTGAGAGACGATATCCCCTTTTGTGATTACCACATAGTCGGCAAATTTCAGCATCGGCCCGATTTTCCTCGGCGTGTTGATTCCCGACAGATTATCGATGACGCAGACCGCGGGAATTTCACTGATGTGCGGAGAACAGCGGTTGCAGAGCCCCGCGCTCTCCGTGACGAGCATATCGAACCCGCTCTTGACGCCCCATTTTACCGCGTCTTCTATATTGCTGATAAAAAAATGATCCGGACAGACCTTGCCGGAAAAACCGATCTCTACCGGAATGCCCGCTTCTCTGTATCTGACTTGATCGAAAGATGTGAGACAGTCGAATTTCACGACACCGATTTTTTCCATTCCTCCTTCTCTCAGTGACTCGATCAGCCGCAGAATCACAGATGTCTTTCCGGAAGAAGGAGGACCGGAAATTGTAATCAGCTTCATATGTCAACCTCCGTAAAAATATACTATTTCTGTCCTGCCGCGGTATTTCCCGCCCGGCGCCGGAATCGCTGACAGAGAATGATCGTCTCATGTCGGCTGCCTTCGCCCTCCTACCGCGGCATACTTACTGTAAATCCTCATATATCATAACATAATTCAACAATATCGAATCCATTTATCTTAAATTTAAAATTTCTATGAAGGTTGCATTTTTTTTGAATGTCTGTTAGAATCTCTTTGTTCATCCGTAATTTCCGGGAGGTGGATAATGATGTGGGAAATCTATGACGCTCTGATATCAGCGACAGATGACAGTATTCGGATAAAAGACTTCGCTGCAGGTACTTATTGGACCGCAGTGCTCACAGAAGACGGTGTTCTCGGACTCGCGCCTTCGATTCGTGAACGTTATCAGAGATTTCCGTTCGATATCGAACCGGTCACCGGTATGCCGATATGCGACATGGCGCCGGGCCTGAAATCCTGGAATTACATCGAAGCGTCCATCGCACTGGCGGCGGTCAACGCATTTTTCAACCGGCCGGACCGCATGCCTGACAAAGCGGAGATTTATCCCGGCGGAAGACGCAGCCGGAATGTTTTTACAAAATTCTGCGAATCTCACACCAAAGACCGGCGTACGCTCTTTTCCGAGCCTATGTACGAACGGGATGAACTCCGGAATATCCCCGGCATGATCGACATACTCAGAAGAGACGAAGATCGGACCTACCGCGATTACCTCTACACCGCATACCGCGAATTGCTGCCTTCCTGTGACCAGCTTACAGTCAGCGGAAAATCTTTTGTCAGCAAATTAGCCGGGCCGATGCTTCGTTACGCGGCGGAATTAGAGAAAAAGACGCTTCTTTGGGGTATGGATATCCCGCTCTGCCCTTCTCTTATGGACCGAGGAATCGATCATATCACCGGTTTTATCGCAGACGATGCGGAAGAATGCTTTCGTCTGGTAAAACGCGGCGCAGTAAGAGATGACATTCTTCGTTTCGGTCACTTTGTGTCGATCGAAAAACAGTGACAAACACCTGTCGGATGTAATATAATAGAGGCGACGGTTTGCGGCGGCAAGTGCGCAGACGACGTCGGAAGATGTGCGCCTGTATTTCAATGGATAGAAAGCAGGACTCCGACTCCTGAGATTGGGGTTCGACTCCCCACGGGCGTACCAAAGAAAAGAAAACGACGCTGTTAATTAACAGCGTCGTTTTCTTTATAGAGTCAAATAAACACAATTATATTAATAAAACTTCTTTTCCATTTTTCTATATATACTTAAAAAATATATAAATAACTTTTATATATTTTATCCAAAAAACACATATTTCGTGCTATTTTTAACATTTTTTACAAATTTTTATTGTAAATTACATAATTTTACAGTATGCTGATAGCAGGTGAAAGCTTCGTGATCAGGAGGTCTTATGAAATCATCCAGCACTACGAGAAAGCACAGCAAGAAAGATCTGTTCGATAAATATTCCTGCGCTCTCTGCGGTGATGAGGACATTTACAGCGGAATCATATTTAAAGGTCACTTTGTATGTGAAGACTGCGTCGAATATGTCTCCTCCGGCACGATTACAGAAGACGGACAGATCGTCTTTGCCGAAAAAGAGCCGCAGGATAAAGAAATCAGTACAGAGCGGAACACCGACTCCTCTGAAGAATGAACAGACATCCGGTCTGTGCGCCTGCCGCTGCACTATGCAAATACTACAACGGTTTTTACCACGTTATATCAACCGAAAAGCTCTTCACCGAAAAAAAGAGGAGATTCCGCGGCAGTTACTCAGGCGAAATCATCCTCTTTTTGGTTTGAAATCAGAGCAACGCTCTGGCAGACTCGTTTGAGAAGAGTGTGCGGACCGTCTCGGCGCAGAGCCGAAGAAAGTATTTTCCTCCGGATTTTCAGCGAGAAATTCAACTCTCATGAAACGGCAAAACAGCAGCCGCCACTGAGCCGATAACGCCGGCGCTGCGTTTGCCGCTATATCGTCTGAGAAATCGTGCTCAGTTCTGCACCTTCGGCATCATAGAAAGCGACGCTGTATTCCTCTTCCGATATCACATAAACGAACGGCACACCGCTCTCCAATGTCACTTCTTTTATCTCCTGGCCGCCGCTGATCTTCATTAAAACCGCATTCTGCAGATTCATGGACATGTATACACGGTCGCCGCTGTCGCTAATAAGATACTCCGCAATCCCCTCGTTTTCCGCATTAGTAGTGCCTCCGTACAGGAAAAAACTGCCGAAAGGGCGATCCGCAGGATTCGTGTAAATCGATACCTTATAATCGCCGAGAAACTCATCATAAAACAACATCGCCGTCACATCGTCCTCCGAAGCTTTGACACACAGCCAGCTTTCATCGATTTTCTGCGACTCTCTGGCATCCGCTTCGATGTCTGCCTGCGAAACGCCGAACTGCCCTGTAAAATATAAGAATGCGACAATCGCGATGAGAGCGGCTGCGACAAATGAGATATACTTGATCGCTCTTCTTTTTCTGCTGCGCTCCATAAAAATCCTCCATTGTAAAACACAAATGCCGTATAGACCGGAATCAAACTTCCATACGTTCGCCTGATCAGAACTATGCAAATCTTTCAGTGCGGCAACCTGCAAAGACTCGTTTGCCCGATTTCAGCCGGGCGCCGCCGCTCCCGCAGGTCTCTGCCGTACTCTTTCCGTTCTTCGCCTGCTGGTCAGTTGCAAGGTGCAGACATTATACCTTATTTTTGAAACCCCGTAAAGCCGGCAGAGACCTCTGCGTCAAACCACATTGACCGTAATCAGAGCCGTAGCGTCGGATGACTCTCCTTCGTTAAAACCGACGGTAATCGTCGTCGTTCCCCGCCGCAGTCCTGTCACCGTCAGGGACGTGGTTCCCTGAGAAGTCCACTTGCCCCAGCTGCAGATCACGGTATTGGGATCTGCCGTCCTGCTGATCAGCGAGACGGCATTCTTTGACGTGTGAGTGATCTCTATCGAAGTCGTCTGCCCCACGCCCAAAGTGACCGACGAATTTGCCGCCCGAATCGTCGCTCTGGAATCGGCGAGCGCTCGTTCCATAGAAGTGACTGAGGACCTTTCCAGTCGGCTCAGATAAGAAAGGGGCACCGCGATATTCAGATTCTGACTCATATTGGTATCCGAATAAAATTCTCCGCTGGTAATGCCGATCGCCCGCCCTTTTGCGTCGATCAGAGCGCCGCCGCTGGAGCCCGAAGAGATAGGAGCCGTGACCTGAATGTAAGTCATCCCCTTATAAACTCTCGACGCATTCGAGACGATTCCGGACGAAATCGTATTGGACAGACCCAGAGGACTTCCGATAGCATATACCGTGTCCCCGGCAGAAACCTCGCCGGTACTGACCTGCAGACTGGAAAAACCGCTGCCGCTCACCTTCAGAAGAGCGATATCCGCCGACTCATCAAAATCGTATATACCGGCGACGTCATAGACCCGGTTATCCATCGTAGTAACTTTGGCCGAAGCGCCTCCTTCTACGACATGATAATTCGTCACCAGGGTTCCATCGGAATCGATAAAGAAACCGCTTCCCGTCTGCAGAACTCTTCCCGACGCATCGTAGACTGCGATATAAACGACCGCAGGCGCGCATTGATTATATACCTCTCCGGCGCTGAGATCCGTTTCTTCCGAATCACCGCCGTCGCCCGAACTCTCCAGTTCGAATTCCTGACGCAGAGACGGAACGGCTACTCTGGCGATGATCGCGGAGGCCTCTGCTCTGGTAATATTCCGATCCGGATAAAACGTGCCGTAGGAATTGCTTCCCGTCAGAACGCCCGCTTCGTAGAGAGCCGTGATCTCATAAGCGTTCGCTACGCTGTCATCCACGTCGGGAATATCCTTGATTTTGTTTATTTTTGAAAAACAGGACTGAGGCAGCGCGTTGTAGAAGACATATGCCATCTCCGCCCGCGTAATTTTCGCCGTGTAATCTTTAAAATCAGAAGGCGCGACAATCCCCTGAGATACCGCGTAATCGACATATGGCTGATACCACGGACTGCCGTTCTCCAGCGTACTCTTTCCTTCCGAATAGATCTGATGCACCCTGCAGGCCATCACCAGCGCTTCCGCTACCGTCAGACTGCCTTTCGGCCGAAACTGCGTGTCAGAAACACCGTTCATCAGACCATATTCGTAACAGGTCTCCACAGAAGAAGCCGCCCAGTTTGACGACGGCACGTCCGAAAACTGTCTTTCATACGTCTGAATACTTTTAAAATTATCCATCGAATTTTCCGCCGCCCATACCGGAACCGAAACAGAAAACAGCAAAATCACCGACAGTATCGCAGAAATCATTTTTCTCATACCCTCATTTCCCCTTTCAGAATTTTCAGATTTTCTGCATAAAAACGGATACTTATATTTTACCAATTTTTCAGCGGTAATGCACAGATCATTTTCGCAATAATTTCCATAGATACCGCATATCTCCCCTCAATGTCACGGGAATCTGAAAAAAACTCCGTCTGTTGTCGCTGTCTTTTTCCCGATCCACGGATTCTTCGGCAAGCCCTCCGGATAGTTCCGCCTTCACGGCAGGGAAATTATCGTATAAAAAACAGAGCCTCATTATCATTCCTCCGCTTCAGCGCCGGGAGTCCGCGCTGTTTTTGAGTCATCCCGCCGGTCTGAACCTGACCGACGGCATGCATGCAGAACCCCGCTACAGAGAAGATGGTGAACTCCTGTTATTTCCGCTCTTCCCGCAAGTCCTGAGTCATTCTTCCGACTCTTTTCTCCACCGCCTGAACCGGGCAGCTTTTATAGCATCCGCCGCAGTGCAGACAATGATTCTGCGAAATCCGATACGGACTGCCCGCTTCGATACAGCGCTGAGGACAGTTATCCGCACATTTTCCGCAGCCGATACAGCGGTCCGTTATTTCATATCCTTTCGATCGGATTTCTGCGTTCCCGACGGCATACTGCTGCCGGAAAATCGGATGTACCCCGAGATGAAAATAGTCAATCTCCATATCCCTCACCGAAAAAATGACACCGATCTCCCTCGTGTCGCCCGGATATACGTCAGCCAAATACGGCTGTTTCGCAAAGATAAGCTCCATGTATTTCTTCCGTTCCGGATCCGGCGCCAAAACCGCCTCTGCGGTCACGCGGATCATCTCCTTATATCGAGTATACGCCATGATCTGTACGCGTCCGTCTGCCAGCAGTTCCTCACAGAAAGCCTTTCCTTCCGCCGTAAAAAAATGCAGAGCATCCGGTTCGTAGTGAATCGCGCTGATACAGCGCACCTGCGGCGACCCGTCAAGGCCGACGGTAGCGAAATTCAGTACGCCGACATACTCAAGTTTCTTCAGGCACATCTGTGCGTCTATATTGATTTTCATAAATCTGCCCCCCGGTTATCCTAAATATTTTCGGAGAGCCGCGCCGCGGACCGACAGGATCTCTGAAACCGCAGAATACGATTCACACCGTGATTCGCATTGCGCCAGCCGCAAAATCACCCCTCCGAATTGAAATCTGTCCCCGCCCGAACGTCCTTCCTTTATTCTATAATCAGACTCCGCCCCTCTCTGCGCGGTTTACTCTGCGGATACGCCCCTTCGGAATATCCCAGGAGAACGAAACAGCGGGCGGTATAATGCTCTGGAATATTCCATATTATAATTCGAATAGTGATATTCATTTTGATACGATCAGAAAGGAGCGATTCCATGCTGACGAAAGAAGAAATGCCGGCCTGCCCCGTAGCGACTACCGTACGGCTCATCGGGAGCAAATGGAAACTGCTGATCATAAGAAATCTGCTGCAGCGTCCGTGGCGTTTTAACGAACTGAAGAAAAATTTAGAGGGAATCAGTCAGAAAGTTCTGACTGACAGTCTGCGTTCGATGGAAGCGGACGGCATCGTCACCCGCACCGTCTACCCGGAAGTTCCGCCCCGGGTGGAATACACCCTGAGCGAATTGGGAGAATCCATGCGCCCCGTAATGGACGCCATGGAAAAATGGGGAATAAATTACAAAAATCAGTTACAGACGAAATAAAATTCACAGAGTCCGGCCTGAATTTATTCTCTTCACCGGAGCGCAGATCTCTGAAATGCCATAAAAAACAGCCCGGTATGACATATCCGCAATGCCATACCGGGCTGTTTCTGAATCTCCGCCCGTTTCACACAATAAAGACGGACAGATACTTTTTTCTGATGTTTTCAGCGTATGTTTCCGCTGCCGCACTTTTTATCCTCTTACCGGGATGAGTCCGATTTTTTCGCATACTTTGCGAAATTCCTCCGGCGGATCCTGGTGAAATTCCAGATATTCGCCGGTGATCGGATGCACGAATCCCAGCGTACCGGCGTGAAGCATCTGCGTCTTTACACCGTGAACGGTCTTCTTTGGACCGTAGACCGGATCACCCAGCAGCGGATGATGAATATGCGCCATATGCACACGGATCTGGTGAGTGCGTCCCGTCTCCAAGCGGCATTCGATCAAGGAGAAACCCTTTGCGTGATTTAGCTGCCGGTAATGAGTCACCGCCCTGCGCCCCTCGGAAGCCGGCACCACAGCCATCCGCAGCCGGTCCTTCCGGTCACGTCCGACAGAGGCGTCTACCGTCCCCTCCGCCTCCTTAAAAGGATGATATACCACAGCCAGATAAAAACGAGTCATGGAATGATCTTTCAGCTGTTCCGACAGCCCTCTGTGCGCTTCGTCCGTCTTCGCCGCTACCAGAAGTCCGCTGGTATCCTTATCGATGCGGTGGACAATGCCGGGACGTATCACACCGTTGATAGACGATAAACGATTTTTGCAGTGATACATCAGAGCGTTGACCAGCGTACCGCTGTAATTGCCCGCCGCCGGATGGACCACCATGCCTTTCGGTTTATTTATGATCAGCAGATGATCGTCCTCATAGACGATGTCCAGAGGAATATCCTCCGCCGCCACATCCAGTTTTTTCGGAGGAGGAATCCGGACGAAAATCCGGTCGCCGGCACGCAGCTTATAATTCTTGGCTGTCTTCGGCCTTCCCTGCACGGCGATCCGCCCCTCCTCGATGAGACGCTGGATATAGCTGCGGGCGGCGTCCTCAATCTCTTCTGTCAGATAAGAATCGATCCGCATCCCCGCTGCCTGCTGGCCTACTTCGATTTCAAACGCGCGTTCGGATTCCGCCTGCGGATCTTGGGAAGAAATCCCGGAAAAATCCCGCGTTCTTTCCGCTTCCGTCTCCGCTGTTTCATCTTCAAAAATCATGCTCATGCTTTTTCCCGCCTTTGAACTTCCCTTCAAACAACACATAAAACAACACCGCAAAACATCCCGCTACCACGCAGATATCTGCGAAATTAAAGATATAGGACCAGACCCGGAATTCAAAAAAATCCACCACATAGCCCAGACGCACCCGATCGATGATATTCCCGATACCTCCGCCGACGATCAGCGCGACACAGGACAGGAGAAACGGGTGCAGCCGCTTTCTGCACACGATGATAAAAGCGCACAGTCCGACCATAATCAGAGAAGTGAGCGCGATGATGACCGGCTGCCTCCCCGACATCATTCCCATGGCAATTCCATCGTTTGGAATACAGTGAATGTAAAAAAAATTATCGATAACGGATACGGAATTCAACATGCCCAGATTGTGAACCACCGCATATTTCAGCGCCTGATCGACAGCCACCACAGCGGCGATGAGAAAGATATATACCATACTTACGAAGCTCCCTTATGCTCATATATACATGCAAAAGGACGTGCCGCTTCCGGCCCGTCCTGATTTATCGATTTTTCAAAAAATCTTTTCTGGTGAACTAAATAGACAGAATCAGCACTGCGATCAATCTGCAGATCAACTGAATCGCGATAATAGCGATCAGAGGCGAAAAGTCGATTCCCATGGAATACGCAAATCTCGCGGTAAGCTTCCGAAACGGGCGGACGAACGGCTCCGTCAGCGACGCCAGCAGATTATAAAACCGGATCGCTCCGGGAGGCATCGCACTGACAAACCAGCTCATAATCGCCTGAAGACAGATCAGCGTTATAATCACATTGCCGAATCCTGTAATAACTCTTACGATAAAATATGTTCCCATAACCTAAAAACTCCCTTACTTGCGCCAAGGGCTTTCGTTCAGCGGAATGTTGGCTCTGTTCTGTTCCATGCCAGCCATCACGTCCACATTTTCCGGCGCAAATACGAAAATATTATTCGCCACCTTCTGAACATTGCCGTCCAGCGCATAAGTGGCTCCGCTGAGAAAATCAAAGATCTTTCTCGCCGTCTCATTTTCCAGTTTTTCGAGATTGATGATGACCGGCTTTTTGCTCTTTAGGTTGTCCACTAACTTTGGACACTCGTCGAAACTCTTCGGTTCCGTCACCACGAGCTTAAACTGTTTTTTGCCTGTATTCTGCATGCTTACCACCTTATTTTCCCGATTATGATCCATTCTCGGCTGAACAAATGTGTTGTTTCTGTCCGGATAAGCAGGCTGTGCTCTCCGCACCTCCGCACCGGCGGGTACGGCAGCTACAGGAGCGGCCGATACAGTCTGGACCTCCCGCTCTTCTTCCGCATCCTCGACACCGATGAGAATTTTAAACTTATTAAATAACCCGTCTCCCATTAAAAATACCTCCCTGTTTCAGGCTTTCCGATAGATTTTCTATGTATAGTTGCGGGCCCCGAAGATGGCTGTACCCACCCGGATCACGGTAGAACCCTCTTCGACCGCAACAATTCGGTCATTTGACATCCCCATGGAAAGGTATTTAAAATCCATGGAAGGATGGCTGATATCCCGCGCAAGTCTGTCGTACAGCTGACGCATCTGGTGAAAATACGGCCGTATTTCCTCCGGATTTTCCGCATAAGGAGCGATTGTCATCAGACCTCTGACACGTATGCTGCTGCAGTTTTCCAATATTTCCCTCACCAGAATTTCCGCTGCATCCATATCGACGCCGAATTTGGCTTCGTCGCAGGCGGCGTTTACCTGAACGAGAATGTCCATCACGATGCCGTGCTGCGCCGCTCTTCGGTTGATTTCCTCCGCCAGCCGGAAAGAATCCACCGAATGAATGAGACAAACCTTGTCGATTATATATTTTACCTTATTTGTCTGCAGATGTCCAATCATATGCCATCTGACCGGCAGAACTTTGTCGTACTTGTCGAGGATCTCCTGCACTTTGTTTTCGCCGATATCCGTCACACCTGCGCGGATAGCTTCGTTAATCTCCTCGGCGGTATGCGTCTTCGTCACCGCACAGAGCAGAATATCCTCCGGATTTCTTCCCGCTCTTTCGGCCGCTTCCGCCTTTTCCTTCTGAATCGATTCGATATTTTCCGCTATCGTTCCCATTCTCGTCGCCTCCCTGCGTCGTCAGGGCTTTTCGATCTCGTCGTAGACCCCGACGGTCTCATAGCGCTGGCTTTCTCCTGTCTCTTCATCGTATAAATAATAACTGCCTGACTCCACGATAGAATATTCTCCATCGGTCCCCTTAACTTTAATCGGTACAAATTCCGAATCCCCGGCTACGCCCAGAACGTAAACGCCCGGCTGGCCGTCCTTGCTGGTGATAAAAGAATTTCGGATCATCAGTCCGCTGCAGTCCGAAGAAATCACCTCTGTCTGAATTTTCCGCAGAGAAGAAAGACTGTCATAATACGCATTAAAACGCATGATCACCATGATTTCGCCGTCGCTTTCCGATATGCTGTAAACTCTGCCCGTAGCGTCGCCGTCCGGCAGCTTCATAGAAACAGATTTATTTTCGGAATATTTTCCGAGATCACGCTCGTCGATCCACATCACAGCATACCATTCGCTGTTGTCGATAATCTTAAACAGAGGTTCTCCGTAGCGAGTGGTCTCACGACTCAGATCAGAGACCTCAGCGTCGATTTTCTCCGCCTTTTCGCGATCCAGAAGCTTCATGGTATAAGGGCTCATCTCGCTCTCATAGCCGTCCATCGAATAACTGATAATTCCCGGTTTCGAAATCAGATATGTGTCCGGCAAAACGCCGAGCTCCGATAATTCTCCCTCTGAGGAATCCTCTTCCCCCTCTGACTTCTTTATATCATTTAAGCGGGAGATATATCTGTCGATTTCTGTCCGAAAGGATATATCTTCATTTTCGTTGTACTGCTGCCTGAGATCAGCCAGAACTTTGTCCAGACTGCCGCTCTTTGCATTCAGCAGCGTGCTGCCCGAGGTGAAAGGGCGCGCGTGATCTTCGAAAACGCCCAAATCCGAATCATTATCCACTTCGGAAGGTTCGATATAAAGCACCTCCGAACCGCCCCGGACGAGAGCACCCTCGTCAAACACATACTTCAGCCGGCCTTCTCCGTTGGCAAAATAAAGGGTTTCATTTTTTATGATATAACACGTGGCTTTCTCCGATATCTTCAGATCGCCGTATTCCACCACCATCGTCTGCTTCAGCGCTCCCGTAACGGTAGGGAGCGCATAGACGATGACGATCAGCAGTACGATAATCAGAAGATAGAGCGGGATAATCAGCCGCCGCGGAAATTTTTTCTTCTTTTTCTCTGTAGTCTCGGACAAGATATTCACCTCCGTGTCCTGTTTCTCTGAAAATGCGAACGCAGCAGACCGCCGCAAAATTCACCTCTGCCGGCGGCTTTTCCGTCGGAGATAAATGCGCTCTGCTTTCGTTCAGCGCAGACGGGCCACGATTTTTCTCTCGTCTTTCGTCAGACCGCTGAGATCTCTGACAAACGCCTCCCACAGATCAGGGCGACGTTCTTTCGTAATCTCACAAGCCTTTTCGAATTTCCACAGATGGATGAGCTTATGATTGCCGGACAGCAGCACTTCCGGCACTTCCATCTCCTCATAGACTCTCGGTTTCGTATACTGCGGATATTCGATGAGTCCGGAGTATACGGATTCCTCCATATGAGATTCCTGATTGCCCAGCACCGACGGAATCATACGCGCTACCGCATCGACGACCACCATGGCCGCCAGTTCTCCCCCCGTGAGAATATAATCGCCGATGGAGATCTCCTCCGGTTTCCAGAAATCGATGATCCGCTCGTCGATTCCCTCATAATGACCGCAGAGAATCACCAGATTCTCCTCCGCCGCCAGATCGGTCACCAGATCGCGGTCCAGCTTTCTGCCCCGGGGCGACATATAGAGAATACGCTTGTCCTGCGCGTCCACAGAACGGAGCGCATCGAAGACAGGCTGCGCGGACATGACCATCCCTGCCCCTCCGCCGAAGGGCGTATCGTCTGTTTTTTTATGTTTGTTCTGCGTAAAATCTCGGATGTTTACCGCTCTGATGTTCAGGATTCCATTTTTTGAAGCTCTTCCCAGCATGCTCGCCGCCGCTACGGGTTCGATCATCTCCGGAAAAAGCGTCAGCACGTCGATATTCAAGTTCAGACCTCCTCCTGATCGCCCAAGAGCCCCTCGATCGGTTTTATTTTCATTATACCATGATTTAAATCGATCTCTGTAACAAATTCCCGGACCGCCGGTATTAAATATTTCGCACCGCCGTCTGCAGTAATCTCATACAGATCCTGGGCGGTGTTCTGGATCACGTCGCTGACGGTACCCAGGCGCCTCCCTTCCTGATCTACCGCCGCAAGGCCGATGAGCTCGAAGATGAAATATTCGTCTTCATCCAATTCTCTCAGATTCTCTCTGTCGATGGTGAGAAAACGGTCTTTCAGCGCCTCCGCCCGGTTCCGGTCGTCGGAACCTGAAAATTTGACGATAACCACGTTTTTCTGATAGCGGACTTTTTCGATCTGCAGTTTCTCATCTCCGGCATAGACACAATCCAGCTCTTCGAAGCGCTGAGGATAATCCGTGTAAGGATAGACCTTTACCTCCCCTTTGATTCCCACGGCGCTGACGATTTTGCCTACTTTAATTCTGCTGTCCTTTCTGCTGTTCATACGATATTTTCCCTCTCCTGTAAACCGCTCTCGCTGAAACACATTAAAGAATTTTCAAAAAATCACACGACTCCGGGTTTGCCGTCCGCACCGAAAGAAAAAAGAATTGTCCCTGGATGCAGGCCCGACTTATGCAAAAAACGCAGACCCTTCGGAGTCTGCGTTTTGCGGGTCCAGACAGATTTACTGAACGATTTCGACTATTACTTTTTTATTTTCTTTAGTCGCCGCAGCACGTACTACGGTTCTGAGAGCACGGGCGATCCGACCCTGTTTGCCGATGACCTTTCCCATATCTTCCGGTGCCACCTTCAGCTGAATCGTAATGCCCTGTTTCTCTTCAGTTTCAGTTACAAAAACTGCATCCGGATTATCTACGAGCGACTTCGCGATAGCCTCAACTAATTGTACCACGCTGCTCACCACCACTCTTATTCTACGATTCCGGATTTTTTGAGAAGGCTTTTTACCGTGTCTGTCGGCTGCGCGCCGTTTCCGAGCCACTTCTTGGCTTTTTCCGCATCGATGCTGATTTCGCCGGGATCCTTCATCGGATCGTAGTAACCGATTTCTTCGATGAATCTGCCGTCTCTCGGAGCGCGGGAGTCAGCGACTACAACTCTGTAAAAAGGCTTTTTCTTAGCGCCCATTCTCTTTAATCTGATTTTAACTGCCATATCATTTACCTCCTGAAAATAATAAATTTTGATATTTCATTCTATCTATTTTGAAAATCCTCCGCAGCCGGTCAGCCGGTTTTTAGCGAAAGCCTTTCTTTCTCATCTTGCGTCCCATCTGCTTCGGGGATTTTGTCATCTGGCGCATCATCTTGCGCGCCTCGTCGTAACGTTTGATCAGCGTATTGATCTGGGTGACGGAACAGCCCGAACCCGCCGCGATGCGCTTTCTGCGGCTGGCGTTGAGGATCTTCGGATCCCGCCGCTCTTCTTTCGTCATGGAACTGATAATCGCTTCCATCCGGACGAATTCCTTCTCAGATTTTTCCATATCCTCGTCGCTGGGACGCTGACCGCCCATGCCGGGGAGCATATCGATGATCTTGCCCAGACCGCCCATCTTCTTGATCTGACCCATCTGCTCCAGAAAGTCCTCGAGAGTAAACTCGTTTTTGCGGATTTTCTTTTCCAGATCCTCCGCCTGTTTTTCATCGTAATTTTCCTGCGCTTTTTCGATTAGGCTCAGCATGTCTCCCATACCGAGAATCCGGGAAGCCATACGCTCCGGATGAAACGGTTCGAGCGCGTCGAATTTTTCGCCCATACCGGCGAATTTAATGGGTTTTCCGGTGACCGCTTTTACGGAAAGCGCCGCTCCGCCTCTGGAATCTCCGTCCAGCTTCGTCATGATGATGCCGTCGATACCGATGGCGTCGTTGAATCCCTCTGCCGCGGTAACAGCGTCCTGACCGGTCAGCGCATCGACCACCAGCAGAATTTCATGAGGCTTTACCGTATCTTTGATCCTAACCAGTTCGTCCATCAGCTCTTCGTCGATATGAAGACGGCCGGAGGTATCGACGATGAGAACGTCATACCCTTTGTATTCCGCTTCTTGCGCCGCTTTCTGCGCGATAATCTCCGGACGTTTCTCCTCCCGGTCCAAATAGACCGGAACGCCGACTTTCTGCCCTACGACCTCCAGCTGATCGATGGCCGCCGGACGATAGACGTCGCACGCCGCCAGCATCGGCTTTTTACCGTTCTTAGTCAGATAGGATGCCAGCTTTCCGGCGGTGGTGGTCTTACCGGTACCCTGCAGACCTACCAGAAGAAGCACGGTAAATCCCTTCGGCGAATAAGTGAGTTTGCTGTTTGTGCCGCCCATGACAGCGGTCAGCTCCTCGTTTACGATTTTTACGACCTGCTGTGCGGGTGTGAGACTCTGAAGAACATCTGCGCCCAGACACTTTTCTTTTACGCTGGCCACAAATTGTTTTACAATTTTAAAGTTTACATCTGCTTCGAGAAGAGCCATTTTGACTTCACGCATCGCGTCGTTTACATCCGCTTCCGTGATAACGCCCTTGCCCTTGAGCTTCTTAAATACGCCCTGCAGTTTTTCCGAAAGGCCTTCAAATGCCATGGGACACCTCCTTATTCTCCGAGTCTGTCGAGAATGTCTCTGATCGAACGGAGTTCGGCGATCAGTTCTCCGTCTTCCGAACGCCGGCGGATGATTCCGTCCAGAGCTTCGTATGCTTTGCGGATATCCTCCTCTCTCAGCAGGAAGCGCTTCGCCAGACCCAGTTTTTCTTCGTAGCTCCGCAGAGACTTCTCCGACTTGGAAATAGCGTCATGCACCGCCTGACGGCTGACGCCCGTCACATCCGCGATCTCTGCGAGAGTATAGTTATCTTCGAAATACAGCTGAGAAATACGCTTCTGATGCGGAGTCAAAAGTTCCGAATAAAAGTCGTAAAGCAGGCCGATCTCGAACATCTTATCGATCATAAACACACCTTCTTCATTTTGTCACTATGACAGATTAACACACGAAATGAGGGGTGTCAAGCAAAATTGCTTGACACCCCTCGCCTTTCCTTCTTTTTCTTTCCTCTGCTACTGCATCATGTAATAAAATCCCGGCTGGCTGTTTTCTTCGATAAGTCGGAGAACCTGCTCCGCTTCTGACTCTGAATCTGATGACAGAGCTTCTTTGACAGACGCCTGTAAACCGAAAATAGCACTGTATAGATTTTTCGGCGCCGCGTATTTGATCGCTACCGCCGGATACGGAAGATTTTCTTCTTGCTGCATTCTCTGAACCGCATCTTCATAGGAACAGATCTCGTCGATCAGACCGTTGTCTTTGGCCTGAGCGGCGGTATAGACGCGGCCGTCCGCAATCTGTCTGACTCTTTCGACGCTCATGCCTCTGCCTTCTGCCACCACCCAGACAAACCGTCCGAACATCTCGTCTACGACAGACTGATAAATCGCCCGCTGTTCCTCTGTAAGATCCTCGAATCCGCTGCCCATCGCCTTATTGCGTCCGGATTTGATGACGTCCGCTTCGACGCCCAGTTTTTCCAGAAGTTTCTCGGCGGAATATACCGGTCCCATATAAACGCCGATGGAGCCGGTCAGCGTATTGCGGTCAGCGCATATGTAATCCCCTGCAGAAGCGATATAATAACCGCCGGAGGCGGCTGTTTCACCGAAGTAAAAATAGATCGGACGTTTTGTCCTGGTCTTGTATTCTTTCAGCTGCAGATACAGTTCATCCGTCTGATAGACGCTTCCTCCCGGCGAATTGACATAAATCATCAGTCCCTTGTTATTCGAATCTTTCATCAGATCTTCAATCCTCGTCATCAGCCAGTCATGCTGATACGTTCCCCTGCTGCCGGCCGCAGAGGACGACTGTATCGTTCCCTCTACAAAGAGAACACCGATATACGGCTCATCCTTGCCGTAATTCACCGTGTTCGACAGCAGATAGATTTCCGCCGCGCCCGCCGCGACCACGGCGACGATTAAGACGACGATCAGCACAGACCATTTTTTCCGGCGTTTTTTTCCCGGAGCTTTTCCCGCCGCGGAAGCTCCCGCCTGATCCGGATTTCCGCCGTATTCCGTGCCTTGATTGTTCTTTACAAATTGTATTTCTGACATATTCCCGCCCTTTCGACATCCTCCGCACAAAGCCGGCGCTTCGCGCTGCCGCCTCTCCGCGGCCGGATACCTGTATTTTTGAGTATGTCGTACGCGCCGCCGTATTTTACGTACCATCCCGCTTTTTCAGCGTTTTCCGGCAGCCTTCAACATCATCTTCGCAGCATTCCACGCAGGGCGCCGCGAAAAACTGTCTGTATTGTTATCATACCCTAAATTCCCGGAATTGTGAACCTCCGATCTGTTTCGCCTCCCTCCGGAATCGGACAGCGCGGACGAAGTTCTCCCGCGCTGCCTTCTGTACTCCGCGGGACAAATATTTTCTGCCGCTATTGTACAATCCGCTTTCGGACAAAGGCGATACAGCAGATCACCACAGCTACCATTACACTGATGGCGGCGAGAATCGACTGGTAACCGCTGAAAGCCGCCGATATGGCGCTGCCCAGCAGCGGCCCGAATATCCCCGCCAGATTCTGAAATGTTCCGATCCAACCGAAGAGCGTGCCCCTCGACTCCGGCGGCGTATGCTCCGACAGAGCCGCTGTGATAATCGGTTCGATGGCGCCGTAGATAAAATAATACATCGTATAGCTCACGGCGAAAAAGACCAGCGATACGTTCGGTATCAGCAGCAGAGATACCGGAAGAGTCAGCACCGCATAAAGCAGGATGAGACTAATCTTATCGTATCGGTCTGCCAGCCGCACTAAGGTGACCGAAGAAATCGACGTGGCGATGCAGACGCTGCCGTTGATAATTCCCGTGATACCGGAAGCCCACTCCATCGTGCCCCTCACATCTTCCACGTAGAGCGCGAGAAACGGTGTAAACGCCATCCGTGCGGTCCGCTGAATCAGGAGCACCGCAAAGAGACTGATGATCACAGGAGAGACCGCCCGAAGACCCGATACCGCCGTACCGGCCCTCTTCTGTTTCTGCTCCAGCTTTCTGGCCCTGCTTTTTTCCACCAGTTCTTTTCCGTAAGTCGAAGGATCTTCCACGGTAACCGCAACCACGATAAAAGTAGCGAAAAACATGAGAGCTGACGCTACAAAGAAACAATTCGTGTAGCCGATCCATTCCGCCATCAGTCCGCCCATCACCGGACCGATAGAAAATCCGATGAAATTAGACGCGGACAGCATTCCCAGAGAAGCGCTCATATGTTCTTCCGGGGTATTCGCCGATACGAAAGCCATAGAAGCCGTCACAGTTCCCGTAAAAAAGCCCTGAAGCAGACGAAGCAGAAGAAACGGCAGCACACTGTCCACCAGCCCCATGAGAATCATGAGAATTCCGGCAAACGTACAGGCCCGCACCAGCATGGATTTTCTTCCGTAACGGTCGGACAGCATCCCCCAGATCGGAGACGCTATAGCCATACCCACCGCAGGAAGAGTATTGGCCAGACTGACCGCCAGATCCAGTTCCGCTCCCATCTCCATGCCCATTTCCTGAAAGTAAAATGCGATAAAGGGAGATACCAGTCCAAATCCGATCATACAGCAGATCTGGGTGGTCATCATGGTATACAGATTTTTCCGCCATTGTTCCATAGAAAAATTTCACCTCTGTTCTAAGTCTTATTGCTGTGATAGCGCACCGGCGGCTTTCCCGCCCGCACAGACAAAAATTTTTATATTTCATGTATTGCTGTAATTCAGTGAAAAAATGCGTTTTTTCATTTTATGACTTCCGTTTCTGAGATATAATTGATCTCAGAAAAACCCGGGCCGCTTTGCTTCGGACATCGTATACGGATCTGCACCGCGCTGCATCCGCCAGTCACAGAAAGTATCGGAGGAAATATTTATGTACCAAAACAATCCATTAGATGAAAAAATCGACCGCAAACACAGTGACTCCGTGAAATACGGAGCCGGAAACCGCGATCCGGAAAGAGAAAAACTTCTTCCGCTCTGGGTGGCCGATATGGATTTCCGGGTGCCTGACCCCGTTATAAAAGCTCTCCGCGACCGGACAGAGCACGGTATCTTCGGCTACGGCGCCGCAGAAGAAAATTATTATGACGCTGTCTGCGGCTGGTTTCGTACCCATTTTCATTTTGACATCGATCCCCGCTGGATCGTGACGACTCCCGGAGTCGTCTTCGCACTGTCCGCAGCGATCCGCACATTTACGGAAAGGGGAGACGCCGTTTTAATCAACCGGCCGGTCTACTATCCCTTCAGCAATCTCATCGACGGTCTGAAGCGCCGTCTGATCAACAGTCCGCTCCAGCTGAAAGGCGGCCGCTACGAAATCGACTTCGCGGATGTGGAGGAAAAAATCGTCAGCAGCGGCGTCCGTCTGTATCTCCTCTGCAGCCCTCACAATCCGGTAGGCCGGGTCTGGACCCGGGAAGAATTAAAAAAACTGGGGGATATCTGTCTGAAACACGATGTTCTCATCGTAGCGGACGAGATTCACTGCGACTTTGTCTGGTCAGACCACCCTCATACGGTATTCGCATCCCTGGGAGAACCGTACCGCAGACGCTGCATCCTGTGCACCGCACCGAGCAAGACATTTAATCTGGCAGGCCTCAACACCTCCAACATCATCATCGCTGACGATGATCTGCGCCGCCGTTTCCGAAAGACGGTCACCGACATCGGTGCTTCCGCAATCAATGTCATGGGACTCACCGCCTGCCGCGCCGCCTACGAAAGCGGGCTGCCGTGGCTTCAGGAAGTCAGGAATTATATTCGCGGCAATATGGACTTTACGGCGTCTTACCTCGCTGAAAACATTCCGGAAGTCCGCCTGATCCGCCCGGAAGGCACATACCTCCTGTGGCTCGACATGCGCGGTCTCGGTCTCGGCGACGAGGAACTGGAGCGCTTCATCACACAGGACGCCGGTCTGTGGCTGGACAGAGGCAGCATGTTCGGCCCGGAGGGCGCGGGATTTCAGCGGATCAACACCGCCTGCCCGCGTCCGGTTATGGAACAGGCTCTCAGACAGCTGCACGAAGCGGTTTTATCGATCCGCAGATAAACACTCCGGCGCAGATTTCCTTTCTGTCCGAAATCCGGCTATGCCGCGCCTCCGACGCGCCGGCAAGAAATCACACGTCGTAAATTTTCTCTAATCCGCGATCCGGTCGCGGCGCTTATCGTACCTGTATTCTTTTCCATCCCTGATACAGACGATCTCTCCGCCTCTTTGGAAGATTTCATCGTATTCACACGGTATGAGCAGCGCCGCTACGATCTTGCGGAGCCTGCTGTCGCCCATGATGCGGATCATTCCTTTTCTGCCGCCCTGAACACTGACGAGATAACCGTCATCCTCACCGCTGACCGTATAAATATCCTCGTTGAGAGGAGGGAAAATCCACAGACCGCCGCAGGCATCGAAAAGCCCTCTGCCCTCTGGGGTTTCCGCGATATGAATGCCCGCCGGGTACGCCTCCAGGACGAACCCCTGTTCCACCGCATAGTTGTTCTGAATATGATACAGCGTCCTCAGAATTCTGATATCGCCATCGTAGACCGGCACGAGAAATCTGCAGAAGGACTCCGGCTGGTCATCGGAAGTTACGAGACCCCCGAAGCAGTGAAGTCCGCTCTCCTTCTCACAGAATGTTTCCGCACGTTCCGCTTCTTCCGGCGAGGTGCAGAAAGCGTACATTCCGATATTCTCGCCTTTCGGCAGCGCCTCCGCTTCTTCGGGATTTATCATTTTATAGGACAGCGGCACTCCCGGCGTGTGGTGAAGCGGCATATGTTCCGCCGGATAATGGTCCTGGCGGTGGTTTCCCCGGTATCCCAGAGCGGTGCACTTCAGGTAGGCGATAAAAGAAGCTTCGTCGGCGAAGCGGATCACACACGCCTCGTCAAACATGCTCTCGTTTTCCGGCAGATAAGTGTGAAAGAGTGCGTCTGCGTTTTCGCGGCTGTCGCCGATCAGACAGTACTCCCAGATATCGTCGCTGCCATCCCAGAAACCGCCGTCACTGTTCCAGCGGGGAAGCATCTCCAGAGAACGGTCCGGCATTTCACCGGGATAGAGGACATAATAAAAAACCTCCAGAGGTTCCATGCCGTCCTCGCTGTCATCGCGTCCCCCATCCGTAAATGCGGACGTGTCCACAGCGTAACGCAGACAGTTTTCCTTTCTCTCCGGCTTTCCCGCGTATCTCCATTCGGAAAAAGCCTGTTCCACCGCCTCCGTCCGGCCGTAAAAATTCATATAAAATCGATCGTTTAGTCTGTTCATCATTATTTTCCTCATACAAAAAGGGCGGCGTCTCCGCTCCCGCGGATACGCCGAACCCTCTTTTATTTTCATGACTTATAAATCAGTTCCGGATTTTTCATCAGCACTGTCGTATTGGCGGGCACCGATGAGGTGACGAAAGCGTTGCCTCCGATGGTGGAACCTTCGCCGATGACTGTCTCGCCGCCGAGAATGGACGCTCCCGAATAGATCGTCACATAGTTCTGGATGTCAGGATGACGCTTTTTTCCTTTGATCGCCTGGCCTCCCTTGGTGGACAGGCCTCCCAGAGTCACGCCCTGATAAATTTTCACATGATGCCCGATGGTCGTGGTCTCCCCGATCACGATGCCGGTGCCATGATCGATAAAGAAATACTTGTCGATCGCAGCGCCCGGATGGATATCGATGCCTGTCAGCCCGTGAGCATGCTCTGTCATAATTCTCGGAATCAGAGGAACACCCATGGTAAACAGTTCATGGGCAATCCGGTAAACGGTGATAGCGTAGATTCCCGGATAGGAGTAAATAATCTCTTCCATGCTGTAAGCGGCGGGATCGCCGTCATAAGCCGCCTGAACGTCCGTCTCGAGATATTCCCTGATCTTTCCGATCCTGCTGAGAAATTCGTCGCACTTACTGCCGACTTCCAGTTCGATGGCTTCCGCGAAGCCGCAGCTGGACGGCTCGCAGCAGAGATACGCTTTCATCATCTGCTTGCTCAGATGATACTTGATATCCTCCACCAGCTCTCCGACATAGTACTCGATGTATTCCGAACGGAGATTTTTGACCTCGAAAAATCCGGGAAACACCAGCTTCCGGATGGATTCCAGCACATCCACCACCACAGCCCGGTTCGGCTGCGAAGATTTGTCAATCTGCGTCGTCAGCTGATCTTCGCGATAGCTTTCGAGTATATCTTTCACGATCTTATCTGTTGTCTCAGACATAAAGACCCTCCCCCGTTTCAAAATCAATAAGCGGATCAGCGCACGGTTCTGCCTCGGCGCAGAGAGCCGCGGAAGAACAGACGCTCTGCAAAAACCGGCGAATAGAGAGATTTCCTCCTGTCCTTCGATATGTTTGTGCTGCAAACAAAACAGGCTTCATTCGTCCGGCTGAGCTCTTGCCGCGCTTCTCTTGCAAATCGCTAAGTTGAAGCTATTATACCGTGTCGGCTACGGCTCAGTCTTCGTCTTCTCTTTCTGCTTCAACTCGACTGTCGCCGAGGGACAGGTATGAGTTCAACTAAGCTCTTGCTGCGCTTCTCTTGCAAATCGCTAAGTTGAAGCTATTATACCACAAGCGCTGAACTCTGTCTGCGGATTTTCGTCTCACGCCGTCCCCTCTTCGGAACCGCCGGCGCCCTGCGCTTCGGCAGATTCTTCCAAAAGTTCGATCATATCGCCCTTTTTAGCGACGCCCGGTTCCAGTATTTTTACGAAAATACCTTCCCGGGGCATCACGCAGTCACCCGCCGCCTGACGGATCGCACAGCCCTGATGACACTCTTTTCCGATCTGCGTCACTTCCGCCAGCGCAGTGCCGATTCTCATCCGGGTCCCGACGGGAAGCTCGTATAGGACGATTCCCTCCGTAACGATATTTTCGCCGAAATCCCCCGGTTTCAGCCGAATCTTGGTCAGAAGCCGCTGAAGATGATCGACACTCTCCTGCGCCAGAAGGGATACTTGTCTGTGCCAGTTTCCCGCATGAGCATCCCCCTCAATTCCCCAGTCCGGGCGCATTTCAATCCGTTCCGCGGGCACTTTCTGCACGCCTTTCTTTTCGCTGATGCAAACATCTATAATTCTGGCCGTTTTCATATCTGTTTTCTCACTTTCTTCTTCTCCTCTCCGAATCGTTTTCTCTAATATGTTATCCGCAAACGCCGCATCAGGCAACACAAATTTTCACAGCCGGAAAAAACATGGCAAAACGACAGACGTTCCCGAAGGAACGCCTGTGATGAAACTGCGGAAAAGAAAAATACCGGGCGGAACATGAGATTTGAGGGAAGCGATGGACTCCAAATACCAATACCTTCGCAAAAAGACGTTTCGTCATTCTCCGGCTGTCTGATGGTCATTGACTATCCCGTACGCCAAAGAGTACAGACGTGTTCCGAATTGATCGGAGGTCTGCTTGATGGCGGTTTCGTCACGGGATAAATACAGTTCAACAATTCGATTGTCATTCAAAGCTTTCCTCTCCTTTCTCTTTATATCTGAAACACCCTTCTTCCTGATAAGCACCGTTTAGGACGCGCAGGTTACACTTTTCAAGAAAATTATAGTAAGTATTTCAAACATCTCTATCTGCCTGCCGGTCCCGTTGTGCTTCTCTGCGGACGCCCCCGGCGGGCTGAACAATGAGATGTGTCACGAGCTGTCCACCGTCCCGCGGTATTTTAAGGGTCTCTCCGAACAGTGCGTCAGAGAACGAGTACGTTTCCAAACCTTTAAACAAACAAAAGAAAAGACACTCAGCTTTGAAAAGCCAAGTGCCTCTTGTTTTTCCGCTGCCGATCCCGCCTGACAAGCGCTGCAACGCAATGCTTTGAAATTATTTTCCTGCGAACGCCTGTATCAGCAGTTGGCGTTTTTCTTCCCCGCTGAGCACAGCCAGAGAATACGGCTGATCTTTGGACGTTTCCTCGGATTTCGGATGTTTTTCGTATTATTCCGGAATCTGATTATTCTGCCGGCGCTCCGATTCCCGAAGGAATATCCGCCCTTCGGATAAATCCGAGGTCACATTCGCGATAGCCCTCGGCATTCGCTTTTGAATAGAACGCGAGCCAGCAATATTCCGACAGATTTTCTTTCTCTAATAACTCGACGGCGGAGTAATCCAGCGCCAGGCTGTACAGAGATCTCATCAGCGCAGGATCACTGACGATCACCGTATTTTTATCCGCTTCCGGCAGTACGCCGCCGATGAGATCCTGAGAAGAAGAAACGACTCCGTATTCTCCCGAAACGATCGTGCTGAGCGCCGCCGCAGACCGGTTATTTTCGATACTGCTTTCCAGCTGAGCGAGATATCCTTTTTCCCGCAGCCAGGCCAGACTCGCTGTATCGCTGTTTTTCAGAGAAAATTCTCTGGTTTCCGCCGCAGGAGAGGAACTTCCCTGTGTTTGTACGTCGAGATAGAGTACGATTGCAGCGTAATCCGCTTTCCAGCGGCGTTCTATGAGTTTTTCCGCGTCGAGGGACAGGATCTCCTGACGATAGACTTCATAAAATTCCGCCATATCTTCTTTCGGCATACTGATCGAGACAGCAGGTTCGCTTTCTTCATCATATGCGGTATTGACCGGGATGATATTTCCCGACAGGATTTCCGCTTTTCTGTCCGCCGTATTGAGATTCATCGCATTTTCGCGCATACCCCTCACTTCGTCGCTGTCGATCAGTTTCCGGTAGGTCTCGCTTTCTTTCAGCAGGGAAGCCGGAACTTCATAGCTTCTCGCCTGCTTTACTTTATAACGATCGCTGTCGCGACTTCCTGTACAATAGGAAATTTCGATCAGATTGTCGTAGTTGGAGTCGCCTTTCTCGCAGATCTCTTTGTTTTCTATGATCTCTTTGTGCAGCTGCGCGACGAGAGCGATCGTCTCCGGCTCTCTGAATTCTCTTCGCTGCATATCATCCGAAGCGATCATCTGGTTGAGCGCCGGACTGGTGATTTCCACCTGATCGATTTTCTGGGGATCCGGAACTCTCGATTCGAAACCTGTCAGATCGAAGACGATAACCGCGAAGAAGACCAGCGCGGCGACGAGATAAGCGACCGCTGTTTTTAAGAACGGTTTGTCAAAGACACGTACCGTCTTCATAATGATCATGCGAACGATAATCATCGCCAGCAGAGCTCCGCAGATATAGCCGAAAACAGTGATTCCCTGAGATTCTTCAAAAATCGTGTGGAAAGCGAATCCCAAAAGAGACATTCCGAGAAATCCGAAGAGCAGCGTGATGAGCACATTAGCCGGCTTAAACACCACACCGTCCGTCGCCCGTTCCAGCTTTCTCTTGTTATAGAGGAACATGCTGAAAGCGATGATGACCGCTGTGACTGCCAGATAGATGACGCTCCACTTCAGGCCGATCGGATTATATGCTACCGATTTGATCGCAGGAGACAGGTCGTCGATATTCTGAAAATTATATTCGTTGTAACCGAACAGATACATCAGATAGTACAATTTCAAAATCAGATAGATCGCCGGTACGATGACATTGAATCCGACAGCCGCGATAAAATGATGCACCGACGTTCCGGTGATCATGCCCCCGAAGATCACGACAGCTAAAACGAAGAGCGACGTCAGGCAGTAATCCCACATCCACAAAAGCACCCGGCTGCGGGCGAAGAGGTTTTCCTCCGCGTACATGCCCGCCGTCGGATCATAGATCGGCTGAGCGATGATCAGCAGAACGATTCCCGTCAGAAGAACCGGCAGGACACAGAATAAAAGACAGGACAGGAAATGGCTGCTGAACAGTGTATTTCTCGTCAGCGGTTGCGAATGAACCGACATGACGCTGCCGGTGCGGTGCAGATAACTGAATATCAGCAGACCTGCCAGAAGCGGCACCCAGAGTGAATTTAAAATGATAAAAGGATTCTGCCCCGCCAGGAGATTGTCTACGATGCTTCCCACTCTCATGGCATTGATTCCGCCGTCTTCCCTGATCAGAGAATACCGGGTCAGAATCGGCAGAATGCCGAAGAGAAAATATCCGATGAAGGCAAATACCGGAATCGCCCAGAATCTTCGAAAATCCTCGCGGATGACGGCAGGTGAAACGCTAAAGAATGATGTCTTTGATTTCATAGTGTTCACCTCCCAGTTCGTAAATAAAAATCTCTTCCAGTGTCAGAGGAAGTACGTCGAACAGTATCGGACGATACGGTTCCAGCGCCCGGCGGATCTGTTCGCTGTCGTTCCGGATGATCAGCAGATCCACCTTTCCTCTCGATTCTCTGTGTACGATATTCAGACCTGCGTACCCCTTTTCCGCGTCGGCCTTATCGTTAAACGCCACCTGAATCTTATTGATGTCGGATTTGAGCTCGTCGAGATCTCTCTCAATGTGCATTCTTCCTTTGTCTAAAATGCCGATGCTGTCGCAGATCCCCTCCATCTCACGAAGATTGTGAGATGAGATCAGCACCGTCATCCCCTCGGAAACGTCGTCGATAATATATTTCCAGACCAGCTTTCGTATGATCGGATCGAGACCGTCGATAGGCTCATCCAGAATCAGATACTTCGGCCTGGTGCACATGGTCAGGATGAACGCCGCCTGTTTCTGCATCCCCTTTGAGAAGCTGTTCATCTTCTTTCCGCTGCCCAGATCGAAAGCCTTTCTCATCTCGTCATAACGTTCCTGATCCCATACGGGATAGAGAGATTGATAATATTTCACCGCGTCTTTCATCGTATACGGTGCGAAATAGCTCAGATCATCCGGTACAAAACCGATCTGTGCCTTAAGGGCCGGATTTTCATAAACCGGTTCCCCGTCAAACAGGATTTCCCCCGAGTCCTGTCTGAGAATTCCGGTCAGATGTTTGATAATCGTCGTCTTGCCGGAACCGTTTGTGCCTACCAGCCCGTAGATGGAACCAGTATTTACATTGATCGACAGATCCTTCAGCGCGTGAAAGTCGTCGAAATGCTTATTTACGTTTTTCACGGTAATCAAGCTCTGCCACTCCCTTCGCTGTAAACCTCGTCTACCTTTTCTTTCACTTCGTCTGAAGTAATCCCCATAAACATCAGCTCCTTGACAGCGAATTTCAGATCGTCGCTGACCTGGCTGAATCTCTTCTCGTCAAACTGCATCTCATCTCTCTCCTTTACAAAACATCCCAGACCCGTAACCGTGTAGATATACCCCTGATGTTCTAATTCCCGATACGCCTTTTGAACGGTATTCGGATTGACGGTAAGTGTCTTCGATAACTCGCGGACCGACGGCAGCTTTGACTCCGCAGATAAAATTCCAGTAACGATCAATTCTTTGATATTATCTACGACTTGTTCGTAAATGGACTTTCTGCTCTTCATGTCTACCTGGAACAATAAGATTTCCCCCTTTCACTGGTATGGGAAGAACGAACGGAAAAACCGGACAGATCCGGACACTGCGCCCCTGAGAAACGATACCCCCGTCGTCCGGCAGCATACGGACTGATCTCGCGCCGACATTTGCCGATGCGATGCCGAAATCGGCGGCGCGCTCTGATCAGACAGCCTGCCAGAACTCCGCACCGGAAAAACTCGCCGGCTCCCCTGATAATCCCGCTCGTTCTTCAACTGTTCTTAGTGTACCATTCATACTAATACAGTGTCAACACTTATTTCCGTTTTCTTTCATTGCGGTACGCAAAAAATTTCAGAAAAACAGTATATAACAGTTGACAACAGTCATACACTGTTATATGCTGTTAACACAAAATTGCTTTTCGAAAAGAACCGGTTCTCCTCCGGGTTTTCCGCGGAGTACCGGCACAATTGCCAATCGCATGGAAAGGGCTGCCTATGAATATCATTATCAACCACTCATCGATGATACCGATCTACGAACAGATCACCGCGCAGATCAAGGCCTCGGTCATGGACGGAATTCTGAAAGCGGACGACGCTCTGCCTTCGGTACGTTCTTTGTCCAAGGAACTTAAAATCAGCGCGCTGACGGTGAAAAAAGCGTACGACCGCCTGGAAGAAGAGGGATTCGTCGTCACCATCCATGGAAAAGGGAGTTTCATCGCCGCCGCAAATCAGGAACTCATGCTGGAAGAACGCCGCAAAGACGTGGAAGCCGATCTGGAGACAGCCATTCAGAAAGGCCGCCAGTACGGTCTCACCGATCCGGAGATCCGCGCGCTGTTTGAATTGATTATCGAAGACTGATACCGGCGCTCGCCGCTATTTTCATACAAAATCAAGTCCCGTGCCTGACGGCAGAAAAAGAATTATGGAGGAAAAAATGCTGAAAATAGATCATCTGAAAAAAAATTACGGGAGTTTCCGGCTGGACTGTTCGCTTGAAGTCAGCCCCGGATGCATCACCGGACTGGTGGGCCCCAACGGTTCCGGAAAGAGCACCACATTTAAATCCGTGCTGGGACTCGTCCGCATCGACGAAGGCAGTGTAAAAATATTCGGAAGAGATCTCTGCGATCTGAATACTCGCGACAGAGAAAATATCGGCGTCGTTCTATCCGATTCCGGTTTCAGCAATTATCTGAATATCAAAGATATTCTTCCCATTATGAATCATTTCTACCGGAATTTTGACCGCAATACCTTCGTGGCGCGCTGCCGCCGCTTTCAGCTGCCTTTCGATAAAAAACTGAAAGATTTCTCCATCGGAATGAAAGCTCAGCTGAAAATTCTTCTGGCGCTGAGCCACCGGGCGCAGCTGATCATTCTGGATGAGCCTACCTCCGGTCTGGACGTGGTGGCCAGAGACACCGTTCTCGATCTGATCCGCGAATATCTGGAAGAGGACGAACGCCGTTCTGTCCTCATCAGCTCCCACATCGCCGGCGATCTGGAAAAACTCTGCGACGACCTGTACATGATTCACGACGGACATATCGTGTTTCACGAGGAGACCGATGTGCTGCTCAGTGAATACGGGCTGCTGAAAGTCAGCGCACAGCAGTACGACCGCCTTGACAAAAGATATCTTCTCCGAATGATGAAAGAGAGCTTCGGCATCAGCTGCCTCACTTCGGAAAAACGTTATTATGAAGAAAATTATCCCGGCATCGTTATCGAAAAAGGGAGCATCGACGAGATGATCACCATGATGGTAAAAGGAGGAAACGTAAAATGAAAGGACTTATGATCAAAGATCTGAAGCTCATGAAAAACCAGAAAAGCTTCGCCGTGATTTTCGCTGCAGTCATCCTTTTCTATCTTTTCACGGAAGTCACCGCTACGATTATCATCGGTTACGCCTGTATCGTCAGCGCGATGTTCACGGTAGGAACACTGTCCTACGACGATCTGGACAACGGAAACGCATTCCTCTTCACTCTGCCTTTCGCGAGAAAATCCTATGCTGCGGAAAAATATATTCTCACCATACTGACAAATATCATCGTATGGACGGTCTCTACCGCGCTGGCTATCGTATTCGATCTGCACCGGGTTCCGGACCTCGTCCTCTCCGAATATATTTTCACAGCGCTGCTCATCGCTGCGCTGACCTTCCTGCTCAATGCCGTCATGATTCCCACACAGATGAAATTCGGGGGAAACAGAGGCATCATCGCTATGATGGCGATTTTCCTCATCGGCTCGGCCGTTATTTACTTCGCGATGAAAATTCTCAGCGGCTTCGGTATCGACGTAAAAAGCATGCTGAACGCGCTGCAGTCCCTTTCGCTGTCTGTCTTCAGCGCAGGATGCCTGATATTTTCTCTCCTGTGTCTGCTGATTTCCTACAGGATCAGCGTCAGAATCATAGAAAACAAAGAATTTTAGACGAAAAGATCCTTCGGAATCTCCGCATGAGCAGGACAACGCTCCGCACTTTCTTGCATCCCCTTTCCGTTTCCGTTAAAATAAACATATAATCCGACGCCGGTCTTATCCCGGAGAGACCCTATTCACGGAAAAATCTCCCGGGAACCGCCGAGTTCAGCCGTATAAAAGAAAAGGGAGCTTCACACGTTTCAGATTTCAAACTTTACGGAGAACGGCGATATCCCGTTCTCGGTCCGGCAGGCGCTTTTACCGCTGTAGAATACCTGCGCGGAGAGCGGCAGAGAACGAAAGATGTCTTTTTCGGGGTTTACAAACTCCGCATCGCTCGATATAATATTTTTAGGGAATGAAGTTCTCCCCCGAGAAATCGAAACCGCTGATTCAGCTGATGACTTCTGTGATTTTTTCACAGATGTCATCAGTTTTTTGTTTTTTGACTTCCGGGGATCTCACCGAATGCGATAACGCGGTCTTCCCATCAGGCTCGCACCGGGAACAATCGCAGCCCGGGATCTCTCCGGATGCGATAACGGGACTTTCCCCGCCGGTTTGCGTTCCCGACATCACGGGCCATCATTCTCATCTCCAGAGACTGTGATCGCGCCTGCGGGAACTTGCATCCCGCGAAAACCGGCGCGCGAAAACCCGTGACATATATTGCACCGCCCGAAGTTATCAGCCTCATAAAGAAATTTTTTAATATCAGGAGGAATTTATCATGCTGACATCGCTCGCACTCATCTTTCTCGTCGGTCTGTCTGCGGCCGGTATCTGCCGCTGTCTGAAACTGCCGCGGATTATCGGTATGCTGATTACAGGAATCGTTCTGGGCCCCTATGCGCTGGATTTTCTGGATCCGTCGATTCTGTCCATATCTGCAGAACTGCGCCAGGCGGCGCTGATCATCATCCTTCTGAAAGCAGGTCTTTCCTTGGATCCGGCGGATCTGAGACGAGTAGGCCGGCCGGCAGTCCTGATGTCGTTTCTGCCGGCCAGTTTCGAAATTCTCGCTTTTGTCCTTTTCGCCCCGCACATTCTCGGCGTCACGAGAATCGAAGCCGCGGTGATGGGCGCCGTACTGGGAGCCGTTTCCCCTGCGGTGGTGATTCCACGGATGGTTCAGCTGATGGAGACGAAGCGCGGCACCTCCAAAAGCATTCCGCAGCTCATCATGGCGGGAGCCTCCTGTGATGATATTTTCGTCATCGTGCTCTTTTCCGCCTTCGTCAGTATGGCGCAGGGCGGAAGCGCTCATATGACAGATTTCATCAATATTCCCGTTTCAATTCTTCTGGGAACCGCGCTGGGGGCTCTGACAGGGTATCTTCTCTTCCGGTTCTTCGAGACGGCTTACGTCCGTCAGCACTACATCCGAAACAGCATGAAAGTCATCATTGTACTGGGGACGTCCTTCCTGCTGATGGCAGTCGAAACATGGCTGAAAGGCACAGTGTCTGTCTCCGGTCTGCTGTCAGTGGTCAGCATGGCCTGTATGCTGAAGATTCAGAGCCCCGGATCTGTATCAAACCGTCTCTCCGAAAAATTCGGAAAACTGTGGATCGCCGCCGAAGTCCTCCTCTTTGTTTTAGTAGGCGCCGCCGTAGATATCCGTTATACGCTGAGCGCGGGTCTGGCGGCTGCAGCCATGATCCTCCTCGCTCTGCTCTTCCGTTCCGCTGCGGTCTGTCTGTGTCTGCTGGGCACACAGCTCACAGGAAAAGAACGTCTCTTCTGCATCATCGCCTACCTGCCGAAAGCCACCGTACAGGCGGCCATCGGCTCTGTTCCCCTCGCCATGGGACTGCCCTGCGGCGAAATCGTGCTCTCCACAGCGGTTCTGGCCATACTCATCACGGCTCCTCTGGGGGCCATCGGTATGGATCTGACTTACCGGCGCCTGCTCTCCGACGATTCGCAGACTCTCTCGTAAACCTTTCTGCCTCTCACGTACTTTTCACACAGAGCCGTCAGATCTGCGGACAGATATGCCGCTCTTTCGATGCGTTCCCTTACGGACAGCGGCTGCACACAGGGCAGAACCGAATCATCCAGGACGACCGCATCCAGTTCAAATCCCCTCTCAAAACTGCCGACTTTTCCGAAAAAGGCTCCGCCTCCCGCCGTCGCCAGATAAAAGGCTTCTTCAAAAGCCAGAGGCAGGCTGTTCCGATCGATCAGCCGCCAATACAGCTTCGACACCTGTATCGCATCCGTCATCGCCCGGAAAATGGACTCTGTCTGCCCTCCTGCCACATCGCTTCCCAGACCGATATTCAGACCTCTGTCCAGATAACTGCGCACCGGCGCGATACCGGAGGCCAAGTTCATATTGGAAGCCGGGCAATGGGCGATAAATACGCCGTTATCTTTCATCAGTTCCGTCTCCTGCGTACAGGAATAAACACAGTGAGCCATGACTGTTTTCGCCTCGCCGCCGAAGAGGCCGAACCTCTGATAAGCGTCGCCGTAAAACTGCGCTTCGGGACAGAGCTCCTTCACCCACGCCACTTCGTCCTGGTTTTCCGACAGATGGGACTGCACCGGCAGCGCATATTCCCGGCGGATTTCCGCCAGAGATCTCATCAGTTCGTCTGTACAGCTGGGGATAAAGCGAGGCGTCAGAATAGGAAAAGTGCGCTCGTATTTTCCGCGGACACTTTCCAGCCAAGCGACGGTATCGGCCGCCGACGAAACGCTGTCTTCCCTCAGCTCCTCCGGAGCATTTCTGTCCATATTGATCTTTCCTACGAAAGAAACGATCCCGGTCGCTTCCATATGATCCATGAGAATTTTCGTGGACTCACTGTGACGGGTAGCGAAAATACAGGCTCTCGTCGTAGCGCTTTTCTTCATCTGATCTGCGAAAACAGCGTACGCCCGTTCCGCATACTCCGTGTCGCCGTATTTCACTTCTGCGGGAAACGTCTGACGGTCCAGCCATTCGATGAGCTCCAGATCCATCGCCGTTCCCCGGAATTCGTACTGCGGCGCGTGGATATGAAGATCAGTCAGCCCGGGCACGATCAGCTTTCCCGTGAGGTCTCTCAAAGGCAGACCCCGGTATTCCTTCGGCAGTTCCTCAAAGACGCCCAGAGATACCCCTTCCGCGCACACCAGATAACCTCCGGAAACCGTCCGCATCTCATCCTTTGAAACACTCCAGCCGATATCACCCTTTAAAATAAAACCATCCATTAAATCACATTCCTCCTGCGTTCCTTCGCATTCCCGTTCTGTTTTTTCCATTTTATCAAATTTCCTTCCGAAATACTGCTACATTTTCTCCGCTCTCTTTAAAATGCCCGCATTCCCAGCGGCAGCTCCTTAAAATTCCCGCCAATGAAACACTCTGCGAGACATGAAATACGGCGGAAAGTGCAAAAACAGCCGAGGGGAAGGAGCCTGTATCACAGGCTCCTTCCCCTCGATCTTTCCCCTTGCCGCACTCATTTATGACACGATCTTATAATACGCCTTGGCGGTCAGAGCATAGACAGCGGCATAACACACGGCGAAAACGCATACGACGGCTGCCGTACAGACGATAAATACCGACACATCCGACAGTCCCATCATTCCGAGAATGATCTTGACCATCGGAAAGGCGAAAACTGTGTGAATTACAGCCGCCGCCAGCGGCAGGAAAAACATGGTGAGAATCTGACTCTTGACCGCCGACCGGATTTCCGTATTGCTCAGCCCCACCTTTTTCATGATTTCGAAACGCTCTTTATCCTCGTAGCCCTCGATAATCTGCTTATAATAGATGATCAGCACCGTGGCGAATATGAACAGCAGTCCCAGGAAAAGTCCGATAAACAGAAAACTTCCATAAAGACCGTAGACCCGGTTTACACTGTCCGCCCGGGAAGACACCGTCGTCGTCGGATAATCGTACCGGCTCATATCCGCAGAGTTTCCTCCGCCTTCGCCGGCGGCCTTCCGGGCTTGGCTGATATTGGCAGACACCTCGTTATAAAAAGCTTTTTCCTGGTCGTCAGTACCGGAGAGATCGAACTGAAAGATCCGGTTGACGACGCTGTAATGCTCTTCGTAAAGATCTCTCTGAAGCCGGTCGATTCGCTCCATCATACTCTCGTCGCTGAGGACGATGTAATATACGTCATCCACAGGATAAGACGTTCTGCCCGGCATCGGAGATTCGTCGGCGGTGTCTTTCACCCGCAGCTTTGTTCCGAGAATATCGAGAGTGTCCCCTGCCTCAAGGCGGGATTTTTTCTTTACCGAAGAACTGTTCCAGACCAGGACCTCATCTTGCGCAAGATCTGTTTTTTGTCCTGTCAGATTCAGATAAGAGTGGCTGTCCATGAAGATCAGCACCGCCACGTTGTTCATACTGGCATTATCCAGATCGGATCTTTCAAACGCAGTACCATCTTTCACAAAAGTCACCGACAACGTCTCGTAAGAAGAATAGTTTTCGATTTCCAGGTTCATTTCAGATGCGATCCGGTTCATCTCTTCTGCGGCCTCCACCTGTCCGCCCTCCGGATAAGCGCCGCTGATGTCATAAGGATAGTTCTGCTTCACAATATCGCTGACTCCCACATACAGGCTGACCGTACTGGAGAGCATGACCAGGACTACAGTGGACAGAACGCAGATATTTGCCAGTCCCACGGCATTCTGCTTCATCCGGTAGATCATACCGGAGACGGAAATAAAATGATTCGGCTTGTAGTAATAATTTTCCCTCTTCTTGACGCCTTTCAGTATAGCGACAGAGCCCGCGGTAAACAGGCAGTACGTACCGATGATGACAAAGATAACCGCTACGAAAAACATTAAAAACGCATAAATCCCCTTGGAACCCAGAGCCAGACCGTAGCCCGCGGCTAAAGACACCGCGCCGGCGACCGCCAGAATCTTTCTGCTCTTCGGCTCCCGTTCTCCTGCCGACGCGCCCTGCAGCAGTTCCGCCGGCCTCGATCGCTGAATCCGGGCGATATCCGTGATGAGGATGAGCAGAAAAATCACGGTGAAAAGCGCCAGAGTCATCAGGACCGGACGGGAGCTCAGATGATACTTTACCTGTTCCAGGTGAAGAGTCTTCAAGAGGATGAGAAACATCAGCCGGTCAAAGAGAATCCCCGTCAAGAGACCGCCTCCGATACTGATGACAGCGGTGACGACTTTCTCCCAGACCAGCATCCGTCCGATATGGCGTTTTTCCATTCCGAAGATATTGTAGAGCGCGAGTTCTTTTTTTCTTCTTTTAATCAGAAAACTGTTGGTGTAAAAGAGAAAAATCGCGGAGAACAGAGCGATCACGATCACTCCCAGCCCCAGAATCATCTGAGCGTCCTGTCTGGAAGTCAGAGTCTCATTGGTGTAGATACTGCACATGTTGAAAAACATAGCTGCAGCGGCGATGCACGTCAGCAGAAACGGCAGATAAAACTTTCCGTTTTTTCGGATATTGCCGAGAGCAAGTCTCAGATAGAAGTTCTTTCTCATTACCGATCACCGCCTGTCGCAAGTACGGTGAGAGTATCGGAAATGAGCTGATACATCTGCTCGTCGTTACGGTTCGCTTTATAAATCTGATGAAATACTTCTCCGTCCCGGATAAACAGCACCCGGTTGGCTCGGCTCGCCGCTTTGACTGAGTGGGTAACCATGAGAATCGTCTGTCCTTCCCCATTGAGTTCCCCGAAGAGATCCAGCAGTTCATCGGCGGAACGGGAGTCCAGCGCTCCCGTCGGCTCGTCCGCCAGAATCAGTTTCGGCTGTGTGATGACCGCTCTCGCCACCGCGGCCCGCTGTTTCTGTCCGCCGGAAACTTCATAAGGATACTTCTGCAAAAGATCTGTAATCCCCAGCCGGCGGGCCACCGGAGCTAAGAGCGTACTCATCTCCTGATATTTTTTGCCTGACAGCACCAGCGGCAGAAAAATATTTTCCTTGAGAGAAAAAGTATCCAGCAGATTAAAGTCCTGAAACACAAATCCCAGATTTTCCCTGCGGAACGCAGAAATTTCCTTCTCGCTGATCTCATTCATATTTTTTCCGCCCAATTTCACTTCACCGTTGGTAGGGCGGTCAAAAGCCGCCAGAATATTGAGCAGCGTCGTCTTACCCGAACCGGATTCCCCCATGATCGCCACATATTCACCTTCCTCTACGGAAAAGGTAACATTGGAAAGCGCCTGAACGTGGCTTCCTCCCAATCTCTGAACATAGACTTTTTTCAGATTACTCACTTCCAGAATAGACATCTGAATCTCCTCCTTTACTTCTGTCGGAGGCGCCGTCCAGCTCCTCACAGCCTGCGCTCGATCTCCCCTGTCTGCGGATTTTTCAAGCTGGCGGCGCGCACCGACCTCCCCTTCTGAAATTTCGGCAGCCGCTCCCCCTGAAGCAGTTCCGCCTTTGTACGCGTTTATTATATAAAAAAAGAGAAATGCTCCGCCATAGATTCAGCTTACATTTCTCTCTTCTGTCTTACATTTTTGTCACATAAGAGCCGCCTTTGCCCGCCGCCGGCGCCCGAAATTTTCTGCGCCGCCGGCCGGAGCGCTGCGGCTCATAGCTTCCGGTGAAAGAGACCGTGCTGTGTGCAATACCACAGAAGATTCCCCCGGGCGATTCGCGGCAGATAGGTCTTCAGACTCCACTCCGGATAGAGTCTGCGAAGGATCACCGTATCCCCCGCAGCAAGCGCCACAAAAGAAATATAGTGCTCTCTGGTCATCTCGTGATCCGATGAGATATAGTACTCGTCACCGACCTGCTCTACGGACAGCCTGTCTTCTTCAGCTGCGTTTTTTGCCTGAAGAGGCGTCAGCTTTTTTCCGCAGCAGGTAATGCCCGCTTCCACAGAGGCGGTAAAGATATTTCCGCAGTCGGGACATACATAAAAAACGGTTCGTTTCATATTTCCTCCTGTCTGATCATTTGAATTCAATTCTCCCGACAGAAGAACGTCGATCTCCACACCGAAGAGTTCCGACAGCAGCGGGAACATGGACAGATCCGGCGAACCTACGCCCCGTTCCCATTTCGAAACCGTCTTATCGCTGATGCTCATCCGGCAGGCCAGCTGCTGCTGGGTCAGTCCCCGCTCTTTCCGCAGACTGCGGATGAGCTCTCCTGTCTTTTTCTGGTTCATAAACTTTTTCCTCCCGACATCATGGTAGCACGCTCTGCCAAAAAATCCTATCGACGCTCCGTAGAAGTCCGGATCTTTCCGCAAGACACCGGCTTTCTCTTCCGCGTGCAGGCGGATGGTTTCATGGGATCAGTACTCTCGTGCCCTTATTCCCCCTTCACCTCATACCGCTCCAGCCCGATTTTCACCTTCGTTCCCCGCCCCAGCTCCGATTCGATCTCGATGGTATGCGACAATTTGTCCAGAATCCGCCGGCACAGATAGAGCCCCAGACCCGTGGCCTTTTTATTTTCTCTTCCGTTGTATCCGGTGAATCCCTTTTCAAAGACGCGATACAGATCCTCCGGCGCGATTCCGATCCCCGTATCTTCGATGACCAGAAATATTCCCGCCGGTTCCGGACAGGAATCCTCCGAAGGCGCAGTTCCCCCGCCGCGCGATTCCTCATCTCCAGGAACGGGTACCTCGCCTAACGGACCTCCATCCTCCGCATTCAGCTCTGACGGCCTCTCTGCCTCACTCATCTGAGTATATATGGAAATTTTACCTGAATATGTATATTTCAGCGCATTGGAGAGGATCTGACCGATGACAAAGAGGAGCCATTTTTCATCGGTGACTACCGTGATCCCTGTCTGCCGGTAATTTAGCGCGATTCGCTTTCGGATAAACATCCCGGAATACTCCCGCAGAGCCTGCTTCAGAATATCGTCAAGGCTGTATTCTTTAAAGACAAAATCGCTGCTGGCCGAATCCAGACGCAGATACTGCAGCGCCATGTCCACATATTGTTCCGTTTTCTGAAGCTCTTCCGAAAGTTCTCCCCGCAGCAGCTCCAACGCCCGTTCCGGCGAGACACCCTCCTCCTGAAGATCGTTCTGCAGCAGAAGACGCATCGCCGCCAGAGGCGTCTTGATCTGATGCCCCCAAGTCGTATAGTATTCCGTCATGTCCGAACGGTAAGCCGCCGCTTCAGACATCCGGGCCGCCCGGTCCCGGAGCACCGCGGAGATCAGACGATTGTAGTCTTCATCGATCTGGTTCCTGGGTTCCGGCAGACTGCCCCCTTCCACCATAATCCGGAACTCCAGCTCCGAAAGTCTCCTGTGCTGACGATAGTGCAGAAAAAAACCCGCCGCGGCCGATCCGGCGAGGAGCGTCGCGCTCAAAAGCGCGGCATAAAGCACCGCTTCCAGGGGAAGATCGTACAGATAAAAAACGACGGCAAAACATACGGCGATACCCGCCCAGAGTATCGCCGTATGCCAATGCCGTCTGAGATATTTTCCTATCGATGTCACAAGATCCATAGATATTTCTCCGTTTCCTTCCGTTTTTTACATCATCGTCTGCCTGCCGGACTTCTTTACACCAGATAACCGATCCCTTTCTTCGTCTGTATGAAATCCTGCATTCCCGCCTGTTCCAGCTTTTTTCTCAGGCGCGCCACATTTACGGTCAGCGTGTTCTCATCCACAAAACTGTCCGTCTCCCAGAGCCGCTTCATCAGCATGTCCCGGCTGACGGCTCTGCCCCTGTTTTCCATCAGCGCCTGCAGAATCCGGTATTCATTTTTCGTCAGATCGACGATATTCCCTTCATAAATCAGAGTAGCGTCCGAGATATTGAGAATCGCTCCCCTGTGCTCGATGAGATTGGAAGCTCCTGAAAAATCATACGTCCGCCGCAGCATAGCCTGCACCTTTGCAGTCAGTACGCTGAGATCAAACGGTTTGGCGATAAAATCATCTCCTCCCATGCTCACGGCCATAACGATATTCATATTGTCCGCAGCGGATGAGATAAAAATCACCGGAACCTGCGAAACCTTGCGAATTTCACTGCACCAGTGATATCCGTCGAAAAACGGAAGTCCGATATCCATCAGGATGAGATGGGGATTAAACTCCGCAAATTCGTGCATGACATCGCTGAAATCGCGGACAGTCCTGGCGCTACAGCCCCAGGCTTCGATATGTTGTTTGATCGATTTTGCGATAACACGGTCATCCTCCACGATGAGAATCCGATATATTTTCATGGGCATCCCTCCATCTGTCCGCTCCATGTTTTTCTCGAGCGGTCCCGCTTTACTTCATCAGAAAAGAGAAATAAATCCATAAGTTATCCCCGTTACGACCAGACTGGCGATACAGACCCCCAGCGTGATGACAGGAAACGAATCCCTCAGTCTCATATCCAGCAGCGCGGCGATGAGAGCTCCCATCCAGGCGCCGGTCCCCGGAAGGGGAACCGCGACGAAAATACAGAGTCCGAACTTCTTGTATCTCGTCACCCGGTCCGACTTGCTCTCCGCCTTCGATTCGAAATGCGATACCAGCTTTGCCAGCGGCTCAAACCGACGCATCCACTGAAAGATCTTTTTGATGAAAAGAATGATGAAGGGCACCGGGATCATATTTCCGATGATCGCCGCGCCCATGACCGCCGCCGGCGGAAGTCCCAGCGCCGCGCCGAAAGGAATTCCTCCCCGAAGCTCGACGATAGGCACCATAGACGTGAGCAGTGTCGCAAGGATCTTACCGGCATAACTCGCTTCTAAAAATTCTAACATTATTTTCCCTTTTCCCTCTCTTGAAACCCGCCGACTCCGCCGGCGTCTCTTTATTTTTATTATTTCATATGCATCAGGCGGACTAATTTTGTACCCATTGGAAGTTCCAGCAGCTCATCCCGCGTAAAGCATTTCAGGCGCAGGATCAACATACCGTACGCCAGCACCGATGCCGCGATGCTCGCCAGAAGAGCCAGCCAGCTCACGGGCAGAATCATACGGACCAGACGGTAAGATATCGCCGTCACCGCTCCCATTCCGAGGGACGCTGTCAGTGGAATCCCGAAAGCTGTCTTCCATTTCCACCGGTAGCGCAGCCTCTTCGCCATAGCTCTCATGTTCAAAAGACTCACGATCACCGGAAAAGACACATTTCCTATGACCAGACCATATACGCCCAGATCGGTATATTTCAGCAGACCCCAGACCAAAATCACGTGAATGATCAGCGACACTCCTGAATGAAATACCGGCAGACGCATGTAATTCTGCCCCTGCAGAATCGATGTGGTGATCGTAGAAAGAGCGTAGAATACCACCGCCGCCGATCCGGCGGTCAGAAGCATCGCCGCCAGATCCTGATATTCCGGCAGCCTCGGAAAGAGCGCTTTTACAATAGGCCCGCCCAGCACGGTCAGCCCCGCCGCCGACGGAAATGCGATGACCATATTGAATTTTATCACAGAATCGATCTTTCGGCTGACCTCTCCGGCGCCTCCCTGTACGCCTGCGCGTATGATCGCCGGCAGTGTAGAAGCCGCCATGGCTGTAGCGACTGCTACGGGCAGATTGATCAGCTGATTGTACTGCGTATTGAAAACGCCCTGCAGCGAACTGATCACCGCATCGCTGAATCCCTTCTCAGCCATGATATTTCCGAAGAGAAAATCATCTATCGTGTAACCGATCTGATAAATCGTCTGACTGAGAATAATTGGGATCACCGTGAGCACCAGCTCCCCGGCGATAGCGGAATCCCGTTCTCTGCGCGAATGATCTCTCGCCGCCCGGCGGCGCAGAGTCCCCCGCATGAGCCAGAACATCCAGAAAAACAACAGCAGCGCGGCCGCGGCTCCGGCCAGAGTCCCCAGCGTGCCGCCCGCCGCTCCGTAAGAGTAGACATCCGCTGAAGAGGCATAAATCATCATAAACTGATATGTGGCGATAACGCTGACCACAGCGTTGACGATCTGCTCCGCAATCTGAGAGAGCGCCGTAGGCACCATATTGCCGTGCCCCTGAAAAAATCCCCGGAAGACTCCCAGCACCGCTACGACAAACGTAGTGGGGGCCAGTACCCGCAGGGGTCTGGCCAGTCCCGGACGATGATAGAGCTCCTCCAGAGCGTCCGCGCCGAGGTACAGCGCCGCGCATGCCGCCGCTCCGACGAGAACTGCAAAGAGCAGAGAATCCCGAAAGACCCGGCGCGCGTTGCGGTGTTCATTTTTCGCCGTCCGATGAGACACCAGTTTGGATACCGCAAGCGGCAGACTATAAGAGGACAGCGTAAGAGCGATATTGTAGATCCCGAAAGCCACGGAATAAATTCCGTTTCCCTGATCTCCCAGAAAATTTGCCATCGGAATTCGGTATATAAAGCCTATGATTTTTGTGAGAATCCCGGCGCAGGCCAGGATCATGCCCTGTAAAAAGAGTGTATCCCTCGTTCCCTTTGACATAACAGCAGGCCTATGCCTCAAACTTTAACAGAACCACGCGTCTTTCGCCGCTGTCGTCGACTTCCCAGACAGCGGTATCTTCACGGATGATTCTCCGGTCTGTACAGAGTCTGAGAAACTCTTCGGGTTCCGCGATCACGTCGAAACCATACCGTCCGGTCCGGTAATGCATCGGTATGATCACCGCCGGATCCAGGACGTCGGCCACCTGCTTCGCCTCCCTCGCATCGACGGTATAAGTACCTCCCACCGGCAGGAGAATCACGTCGCACGCTCCTATGGATTTTACCTGTTCTTCGCCGAGCTGATGACCCAGATCTCCCAGATGAGCGATCCGCTTTCCCAGGACCTCAAAGACCGTAATCTTATTTCCGCCTCTCAGCGCTCCTCCTTCCGGATCGTGAAAACAATCCACCGTGGTCACTTTAAATGGAGACTCCCCCGGCTCGTCTTCGATGCGCACCGCCCGAACCCAGCCGTGATCATCATGGTCGTGAGAGGTATAGACTTCCCCCGCCGAAAGAGAGAGCTCCGGATACCCCGGTACGCCGGTATACGGATCGATCACCGCGCTGTGCCCTTTCGCTTCGATCTTAAAACAGGAATGGCCGTGCCATGTAAGTTTGATTCTGTCAGACATAATATCTCCTCCCGTTTGCGGTAACAGTTCCCGCGCCTGCGTCATATCACTTTCAAACCGGAACCAGGCATCGATCAGTCAGCCTGATCCGAGTATGCCGAGATTTCAACATACTTTTCTATTTATTCCTGAAGAACGCTCCATATGCTCTGTCCGCCATATAAATGTCGTATTTGCTGGCGGATTCGTACGGAGAATGCATCGAGTGCACCGGCACGCCGCAGTCGAGCACATCCATACCGCGATTTGCCAGGATATAAGCGATCGTACCTCCGCCGCCTTCATCTACCTTTCCCAATTCAGAGGACTGATACGCGGCTCCCGCCTTCTCGAAGATATTTCTCACATAAGCGACAAATTCCGCGTTGGCGTCAGACGCGCCCGACTTGCCCCGAGCCCCTGTATACTTCTTAATACTGATGCCCCGGCCCATAAACGCCGCGTTGTGCTTTTCCATGACCTCCGGATAAGTGGGATCATACGCGGCGGTAACGTCCGCGGAAAGAGCCTGAGATGCGGACAGCATGCGCTGCAGCGCGTAAGGATGAACGATTCCGCTCTTTTCCAGCAGATCCAGCAGGAACAATTCAAAATTGCGGGACTCCATGCCGGTATTGCCTACGCTCCCGATTTCCTCTTTATCCGTCAGAATGCAGACCGCAGTCTTCGGAGGCGCCTGAGTAAGGCCGAAAAGCGCCGTGAGAGCCGGATAAGCGCATACCCGGTCATCCTGCCCGTAAGCTGCCACCATACTTCGGTCCATGCCCAGAGAACGGGCTTTCATCGCCGGCACCGCTTCGATCTCCGCACTTCGGAAGTCCTCTTCCTCCATACCGTACTTTTCTTTCAGAATCGACAGAATATTATTTTTTACGTTCTCACTTTCCGCTTCCGGCATCGGCATAGAACCCAAAAGGATATTGAGCTTTTCTGCCGGAACACCCTCCGCCAGTTTTTTCACATTCTGCTTCGCCGAGAGATGCGGCAGCAGATCGGTCACCAGAAAAACAGGATCGCTCTCGTCTTCGCCGATACAGATATCGATTTTTGTTCCGTCGGTGAGAACCACGACGCCGTGGAGAGCCAGAGGGATCGTCGTCCACTGATATTTCTTGATGCCGCCGTAATAATGCGTTTTAAACAGCGCAAAACCGCTGTCCTCATAGAGAGGATTTTGCTTCAGATCCAGCCGGGGAGCGTCGATATGAGCTCCGACAGCGTGAAATCCCGAGGTCAACGCTTCCTCGCCGATGACTGCAAGAAACATGGATTTGTCTTTATTGACGCCGTAGACGCGATCCCCCGGCTTCAGCGACTCTTTTTTACTGATTTCCTCAAAACCGCGTTCCTCCGCCATCCGTCGGATCACCTTCACCGCCTCCCGTTCTGTCTTCGCCGCGTTCAGAAAAGACATATATTCTTCCGCATACGCCATGATCTCATCTCGTTGCGGCCCGCTGACATTTCTCCAGCCATAATTCTTCAGGCGGTCTGCTTCCTCCCTGTCTTCCGCTTTTTCCGTTCCCGCTTCCCGCGCGGATACGATATACTTTTCTGTATCTATTTTATGCATTTTAACTTACCTCTCAGTCACTTCGATGAAAAAATCGCAGTCGTCGTTTTTCATTATCTTTTAATTTTCTCGTTTTTTTACCTTATTGTCAATGTCAGCAGAGCAAAACATCGTTACTTTTTTAATTATACTTTACTATGCCAACAGAACTGATTATAATGAACCTACCGAAAGCAGACTTCCCTTCCTTCGGAAGAGTTCTGCTTTCCCGGTTGACACCGAAGGAGCGTTCCCGCCCTGAGGCGAAACCGATACAACACCATTTGCACTGACATCGAAGGCCATGCGCCGGTCCTGCCTCTTTCTGAGGCGGAAAGACGGCCATCTCTGAGATGAAAGGCACAGGATATAGAAAAAGATTCAGATTCCGGCGGATCCGATCCGAACTCCGGAGTTCTTTTGAATACCTCTGAACACTTGAAACCTGTGCCGCATGCGCAGGTTTTTCTTATGTTATCCGTCTGTTTCCGACTCTGCCCGCTGCGGCGAACCGGCAGAATCGTGAAAATCAGCGATTAAAACCTTCCTATGCGTGCTATTTTCTGTTTTACATTTTTGAAGAAATCAGGAGGAAACCATGACACATCGTGCAGCACTGGTCGGAATCGTAGTGGAAGACACTGCGTCCATTCCGAAAATGAACGAGATTCTGTCGGATTACAGCGCCTATATCGTAGGCCGTATGGGCCTTCCTTACCGGGAACGGGGGGTGTCGATCATCAGCGTCGTTCTCGACGCACCGGATAATGTGATCAGTTCCCTGTCCGGAAAAATCGGCATGCTGCCCGGAATTTCTTCAAAGACAGTCTATTCCAAAATATTCAACGACGAGGAGGAAAAATAACCATGTATGATCCAAAATCCATGTGCGCCGACGACTTCATCGACCATCAGGAAATCTTAGACACCCTCAGCTATGCGGAACAGCACAAATCCGACGCTGTTCTCATCGATTCCATCATCGAGAAGGCAAAAGAGAGAAAAGGGCTTTCTCACAGAGAAGCCTCCGTTCTCTTAGCCTGTGATATCGAAGAAAAAAATCAGGAGATCTACGCTTTGGCAGAGCAGATCAAAAAAGATTTCTACGGCAACCGCATCGTCATGTTCGCACCGCTCTATCTCTCCAACTACTGCGTCAACGGCTGCACCTACTGTCCTTATCACGCAGTCAACCGGACGATTCCGAGAAAAAAGCTGACACAAGAGGAAATCCGCCGGGAAGTCATCGCCCTGCAGGATCTGGGACACAAGAGACTGGCCATCGAAGCGGGAGAAGATCCTGTCAACAATCCGATCGAATACATCCTCGAATCCATCGAGACGATCTATTCCGTCCACCATAAAAACGGCGATATCCGCCGCGTCAACGTAAATATCGCGGCGACCACGGTGGAAAATTACAAAAAACTGAAAGAAGCCGGCATCGGCACCTACATTCTCTTCCAGGAAACATACCACAAAGACAGCTATCATGAACTCCATCCGACGGGTCCGAAACACGACTACAATTACCACACGGAAGCGATGGACAGAGCCATGCAGGGCGGCATCGACGACGTCGGTTTCGGCGTGCTCTTCGGTCTCGACAAATACCGCTATGAATTTGCAGGTCTTCTCATGCACGCCGAGCATCTGGAAGCTGTCTTCGGCGTAGGTCCGCATACGATCAGTGTCCCGAGAATCTGCCCTGCCGACGACATCGATCCGGGCGCGTTTACCAACGCTATCGACGACGACACTTTCGCCAAGATCGTAGCCTGTATCCGCGTAGCCGTTCCTTACACCGGCATGATCGTATCCACCAGAGAGAGCCAGAAGACGAGGGAACGGGTTCTCCATCTGGGCATTTCCCAGATCTCCGGCGGTTCCCGCACCAGCGTAGGCGGTTATACGGAAGAAATCCGTCCTGAAGACACCGTTCAATTTGACATTTCCGATACCCGGACGCTGGACGAAGTCGTAAAATGGCTGATGGAAATGGAATACATCCCGAGCTTCTGCACCGCCTGTTATCGCGCCGGCCGGACCGGCGACCGATTTATGAGCTTCTGCAAAGCCGGTGAAATTCTGAACTTCTGTCACCCGAACGCGCTGATCACACTGAAAGAATATCTGGAAGATTACGCATCCCCTGAGACCAGAGAGATCGGCCTTGCACTGATCGAAAAAGAGATGAAAAAAGTACCGAACGAAAAGGTGCGCCGGACAGCCACTGACTTCCTCGGAAAAATCGAGCAGGGAGAAAGAGACTTCCGTTTCTGATCGCCGTTTTTTCTCCGGGAGATGGAAAAACTATTTTCTTTCCCATTTTTGATTCACAGCGTTATCGCATGCGCGCGGCGCAGAAATACCCCTTCCGCGCCGCCGTCATTTCAAGGAATCGGAGGTAACATCCATGAGTTTAAACAGCACGCCTTCTTCCGAGCGTGTCCACATCGGCTTTTTCGGCCGCAGAAATGCGGGAAAATCCAGCGTCGTCAACCAGGTCACCGGTCAGGAACTCTCCGTCGTTTCCGATATCAAAGGAACGACCACCGATCCGGTCACCAAGGCCATGGAGCTCCTTCCTATGGGACCGGTTCAGATCATCGATACGCCGGGAATCGATGATGAAGGCTCTCTGGGAGAGCTTCGTGTCCGCAAGACAAAGCAGATCTTAAACCGCACCGACGCAGCAGTTCTCGTCATCGACAGCACCGCCGGCATCACAAAAGCGGACAGACAGCTGATCGATATCTTTGCCGAAAAAGAAATTCCCTATCTGATCGCGCTGAACAAAGCAGATCTGCTGCCAGAAAACGGCTGCGCTGCCACAGCGGCGGCAGAAGCGGCAGCAGCCTGTTCCGACTGCAGAATTCCGCCCTCCGCCGATCAGTTCATCCCGGTCAGCGCAGCTTTTAATACGGGAATCTCATATCTGAAAGAATGTATCGCCCAGCTTACCGCCTCAGAAGAATCCCAGCGGCGAATCGTCGGCGATCTCCTGTCCCCTTCTGACTTCGCCGTACTGGTTGTGCCCATCGACAGCGCCGCGCCGAAAGGCCGTCTGATCCTGCCTCAGCAGCAGACTATCCGGGACATTCTGGAAGCCGGCGCAGCTGCTATCGTCATCAGAGAAAACGAACTGCCGGATACGCTGACCGCTCTGGGCAAAAAACCACGCATCGTCATCACCGACAGTCAGGTATTCGGCCAGGTCAGCGACCAGACGCCGGTCGACATAGATCTGACCTCTTTCTCTATTCTGATGGCGCGCTACAAAGGTACGCTTCTGCCCGCAGTAAGAGGCGCCGCAGCCATCGAAACTCTGAAGGACAAAGACCGGGTTCTGATCTCCGAAGGCTGCACTCACCACCGGCAGTGCGACGATATCGGTTCCGTGAAAATCCCCCGATGGCTGAGAGACTATACGGGAAAAGACATCGAAATCGAACTCTCTTCCGGCAGAGAATTTCCGGAAGACCTCTCACCCTACCGTCTCATCCTCCACTGCGGCGGCTGTATGCTCAACGAACGTGAGATGAAATACCGCCAGAAATGCGCCGACGATCAGCAAGTGCCGATGACGAATTACGGTATCGCAATCGCCTATATGCAGGGTATTCTGCAGCGCAGCGTCGCCATGCTGCCCGACGCTGCGGCGCTGCTGTCAAGTCCGGCCGGCGGTGCAGAAAAATAAAAATCCGCCGTTTCCGGCAGAAATAAGCTTCCGAAACGGACAATCCTGCAAGAAGTTTTGCGCGCCGCATCAAAGATGCGAAAAGGATTTCCATGCGGAATTTCACCAAATTTCCGATTTGATGGAATTCACCGTTTGCTTATTATGTGAGGAAAAAAGGAGGATGATCTCCTAAGGCAAAAAAGGCTCTGAACCGGCATATACCGGCTCAGAGCCTTTTTTACAAATCATTGTGATCGTTTCCCCGAACTGCAGCAACAGAAAGAAACTTCTTTTCCGGAAGTTCTCTTCATTATTCCGTCCGCACTTCTCTCCGCGGCCGCTACGTCTTTACGCTTCGATTTCCGTAAATCCGACTTCGGTAAAGAATGCCATCGCTTCCTCAGAGAAGAGATAGTCGACAAACTTCTTCGCTTCTTCCTGATGCTTGGAATTCTGCATTACCGCTACAGGATAGATACAAGGGCCGCCTGTCATCTCCGGATCCGCATAACCCACCGGAGTCATCTCTGCGGAGTAAGCGTCTGTCGCATAGATGATGCCGCAGTCTGCAGCGCCGGAAGATACCGCGGAAGTTACCGCCTTAACATTGGTTCCGTAAGTGATGATGCCCTTATTTACCATATCCTGCTCATTTAATCCGAGAGACGTGAGAATCTTGGAAGTGTACTGACCTACCGGAACGTCGGCATTGCCCATAGCGAAAGTCAGATCATCACTGCTATTTGCCGCTTTGATCGCTGCTTCAAAATCATCCCAGCTCTTGATATCGCTGCCCTCTTTCACTACGAGAGCACACTTGTTTTCCAGAATGTCTTTTCTCGTACCTTCGAGCACGTAGTTTTCACCTTCGCACTGATCGCTGGCGCCGTCCAGCTGATCCATCTGCTTCTGTGCAGCGGAGAGGAAGATATCGCAGTCCGCGCCGGAAGTGATCTGTGTCTTTAACGTACCGGAAGAATCATAAGTAGCCTGAATCTTCACACCTGGATTTTCCTTTTCATAAGCCGCGATGGCTTTGTCCATGGACTCTGTCATAGACGCCGCAGCGGAGAGATATAATGTAACCTCTTCTCCGGATCCCTTTGCCGCATCAGCGGAACCGTCCGCGGATGCCGGCGTTTTTTCTGTTCCGCATGCGCAGAAAGCTGCCGCCATGACAAATGTCAAAGCAATTGCAAGAATTTTTTTCTTCATTTTCTGTACTCCTTTTCACATTATCTACCGATAAGTAATCAATAAATCTATTATCTATCCATCACCAGAATCGTGTCCGGCTCCAGATAAATCGACACTTTGTCTTTATCTTCCAGCGCATTCCACTCGTCTTTCGCCATAGTGATATGCAGCTCAGAATAAGAGGAATCCGAATCGCCGCACTGCAGCAGCAGAATCATCTCATGGAGATCCTCTATGGCCTGAAGGACATCGCAGGCGATAACATTTTCCCGCTGCCCCATGGACGGATGCATGTAATGCGTCCGCAGTCCGATATATTTCACGCCGCCCGAAACCGGACGCGTCACACGCAGCGCACTGTTCCAGTCGGAAGCCAGTACGTGAGATTCGTCGATATATTCCGCCCGGGAGAAATTTTTGCATCCCGTGAGAAGCGCGCTCTGATACGTATAGGGATCTTCAAATATTCGCTTCTTCTCATCAAAGCAGTCCACATGACCGTCAGCCATCACCGAAATGTGATCGCTGATCCGGTAGACCTCGTCCCGGTTATGAGACACCAGCAGGGACGTGCCTTCGAACTCGCCGAGAACCTTCATCAGTTCCTGTTCCAGTTCCCAGCGCAGGAAACTGTCAAGGGCGGAAAAGGGCTCGTCCAGCATGAGGATCCGCGGTTTCGAGACCATGATCCTCGCCAGAGCCACTCTCTGCTGCTGACCCCCGGAAAGCTGGCGTACACTGTGCTTTTCCAGGCCGCCGAGGTAAAATTTTTCGATGACACGGCGGCACTCCGCCGTCTTCTGGTCTTTCGGCATCGGCAAACTCTTCATCCCCAGCATGATATTCTGCTCTACATTCATGTTGGGAAACAGCGCATAATTTTGAAACAGCAATCCCACATGACGCTTCTGCACCGGCACATCGATCTTCTCTTCACTGTCAAACAGCGTTTCGCCGTCCACACGGATATAACCTTCATCCGGGGTTTCAATACCCGCAATACAGCGCAGCGTCATGCTTTTGCCGCAGCCGGAAGCGCCCAGAAGCGCCAGAGTCTCATTGCCCGCGTGAAGCTCCACGTTGAGCTGAAACCCGCCGAGATTTTTCTTTATCTTCATATCCAGTGACATGTTCTACCCCCTGACTCCGACGGATGCAGCTTTCGCTCTCGTCTCTTTGTCTCTTTTCTCGAAGAGATTCACCGCGAGCAGAACGACGGCAGAGATCGCCAGATTGATCATAACCCAGACGAAAGCGCCGTGATTGTCGTTGAGACACCACAACTGATAAACCGTGGTGGAAATCGTAGCCGTCTTACCCGGCGTATAACCGGAGACCATACTGGTCGCGCCGTACTCGCCCAGACCTCTGGCAAAAGCCAGAACCAGGCCGGCGATAATGCCCTGTTTGCAGTACGGCATCAGGATACGCCAGAAAATGTAAGTATTGGAAAGGCCCAGCGTCTGGGCCGAATAACGCAGTGTCACGTCGAAACTTTCAAAAGCCCCCCGTGCGGTCCGGTACATCAGCGGAAAAGCCACCACCGCTGCAGCCGCGACAGAGGACTGCCAGTTCATCACCAGCTTCAGCGCCCAGTTCTCATAGACCCAGGAACCGATCGGCGTAGCTGGCGCAAACAGCATCAGCAGAAAATAACCGACTACGGTAGGAGGGAGAACCATCGGCAGCGTCAGGATGACGTCCAGCGCTCCTTTTATAAGCTTCGGCAGCCGCGCGATATAATAAGCGCAGAAAATGCCGGAAAAAAATACGATTATGGAGGAAATCAGCGCGATGCGCAACGAGTTCCAAAGCGGAAATAAATCCATGGAAAGCCCTCTTTCTTTTCATTTATCTTCTATCTTTTCAGATGTGACAAGTATAGCATACACTCCTATCTTTTTCAAAGACTTTAATTAGTTTTAGTTTAATAATATTTATTTTTCATAAAAAATTTTTAATCGTCGTAAGTTTTTGCAAACAAAACTTTCAATCGTCCTTCAGAGACAGTAGTCGGTGATAAAAGCGATATCGGATTATGAAATCACAGATATTTCCGGATTCCTCATTATACAGGGGTCCCGAAAAAAGAAAGTCTATTTTCATTCTGTCGAAGAAAGACAGCATATGATAAAATGAAAGCGATATATTCGGAGGGGATTCTTCTGCTCCGACGCCACTTCCAAAAAGTGAAACGGGGCCTGTATCAGCTCCGGCTTCAGAACGCCGTTTCCCCCGACCGCGCCTTAAACCGCGCCTAAAAAAGAACTTATCATATAAAAATGCGCCGCGCGCAGAAAACCGGCTTCCCGGACCAATGCTCCTATGAGTATAAAAACGGGCTGTCCGGACAGAAACAGGACTTCTTTATGAACAAATTAAATCGTCACAGTGACAATTACAGGGAACTCATGCTCCTGAAAATCGATATTAAACTGCGTCACGGATTCCGGCATTTCGCCTTTTTTCTGAAATGGCTCGCCATCGCCGCCTTCCTGGGAGTAGTATGCGGTCTGACCGGAGCGCTGTTTCATTACTTCATCGATGAAGCGGCCTATCTGTTTGGTGAATACGGCTTTCTGCTCTATTTCCTTCCGGCGGCCGGACTTCTCACCGTCTTTTCTTACCACAGTCTGGATATCCGCAATGACGAAGGAACCAATTCGATCCTCAGAGCCGCCCGGGCGGAAGATACCTCCGCTTTCCGCGTAACTCCTCTGATTTTTATCGCTACGTTCCTGACCCACCTGTGTGGCGGCTCTGCCGGACGGGAAGGAGCAGCCCTGCAGATCGGAGGAAGCCTCGGTTCTTTTATCGCCCGTACGCTGAAATTAGGCAAACATGAGCAGCAAATGCTTGTCATGTGCGGCATGAGCGCCACTTTTTGCGCTCTTTTCGGCACTCCGCTGACCGCGGCATTTTTCGCTATTGAAGTGGCGGGCGTCGGCACGGTGTTTTACGCTGGACTTCTGCCTGCTGTCGTCGCTTCTTTTATCGCCAAACTGACCGCTCTGAGTCTGGGCGTATCCCGGCAGGCGTTTATCATTGCCGGCGTTCAGGAGACAAGTCTTTTCCTCTTTGTGAAGATCATAGCGCTGGGAATTCTCTGCGCTATGTTAAGCATCATTTTCTGCCGGGTAATGCACACCGCTTCCGCACTCTACAGAAAATATTTAAAAAATGATTACGTCCGTATTATGGCCGGCGGTTTTCTTGTTATCATTCTGACCTTGCTGTCCGGCTCGAGAGATTACAACGGCAGCGGCATGACAGTCATCACCGCCGCACTGGCGGGAACCGCTGCACCTGCGGCTTTCGCCGTAAAAATGCTGATGACCGCCGCTACAGCGGGCGCCGGTTTTAAAGGAGGCGAAATCATCCCGGCGATGTTTATCGGCGCTACCTTCGGCTGTACCGCAGCGCCGTTTCTGGGCCTCGATCCCGTCCTTGGCGCAGAAATCTGTCTTGTGGCATTTTTCTGCGGCGTCGTCAACTGTCCGGTGAGCAGCCTGCTTCTCAGCGTGGAATTTTTCGGCAGCGGAAATTTTCTTCTCTTCGGCGTGGCCTCTTCCGTAAGCTATATGCTCAGCGGATATTACAGTCTCTACAGCGGCCAGAAATTTATGAATTCCAAGCTGACGCCGACGCCGATTTCCCGTCTGGCAAAATGATTTCGTTTTATCGCCGCGGCATCCTGATCCGCAAACAGCTCTGTCGTCTGCCTTTGACAGAAATCAGGACAAAAGCAGAAATCCCGCAAGTCTCTGATTTCCAGATTCCTGCGGGATTTTTCGCGCTTTCGTCAGGCGCTGCGCCGGCCGGCATCTGCCGGAACCGGCGTGCTGTCCGGCTCCTTCCGACTCACTTTAAAGCCGGCGCCGGAAAGGAAATCTCTTTCGTTACTGCATCGCCTGCATACTGAACTTCTGCTTCAAAGAACTGATCTTGCTCTGATCTGCCTGCTCCGTAGGATACCATCCTTTTGCGGCCATTTCATCGTAAATCGTATCCTGCATGCAGAGCGCTTCGTTCAGCGCGCTGCTGAATGCCTGGTGTACGTTATCTGTAGATGCTTCGATTGTGCCGTGCATATACAGATCGCATACGCCCTTTTCCAGCAGGAGAATGTTCTCCATCAGATTTTTATCATCCATTTCATCTTCCTCCTCAAATTACAGCAGTCCGTAGAAATTCTGGAAAATCTGCTGGTGTTTCTGGGCCATCTGTTCGAGACAGCTCTTCAGCTGTCCGTCCTGAATCTGACTGATGGTCTCTTTGCACTTTGTCTGGAAATACTGTTCGTGACCGAGCGCATCCTCGATATATAACAGTTCTTTTGTGGTCATTTCAATCACCTCCAGTTTCAGTATGCCCGTCAGCAAAAAATATATTCCCGTCCGGATACAGAAACTGACATTTTCAAAACCAAAATTTTCAAAAAATAAAATGGAAAATAAAGTAAAAAATCTGCAGCTCAAAAGAAAAAGTGAACTGCAGATTTCTCTGTTTTTCATTTATATGAGATCGATGTTTTCCGCCTTCCAGATGACGGATAGTAAATCGCCTCCTGCAGAAAACAGGATGATTTCCGTTTTCTCAGCCGCCCAGATACGCCTGACGAACCCGGTCGTCAGCCAGCAGTTCCTGTGCGTTGCCTTCCATAGAAATCCGTCCGGTTTCCAGCACATAGGCACGGTCGGCAATAGATAACGCCACCTGAGCGTTCTGCTCTACCAGAAGGATCGTCGTACCCGTATCGTGGAGCTCTTTGATGATCTGGAAAATCTGATCCACCAGAATCGGTGCCAGTCCCATAGACGGCTCGTCCAGCATCAGCAGCTTCGGCTTTGACATCAGAGCCCGTCCCATCGCCAGCATCTGCTGCTCACCGCCGGACAGAGTGCCCGCGCGCTGCTTATAACGCTCTTTCAGACGAGGGAAACGGTCGTAGACGCCTTCGATGGAATCTGCAATTTCACTGGACGGACGGGTAAATCCTCCCATCTCCAGATTTTCCTGAACACTCATCTCCAAGAAAATACGGCGGCCTTCCGGACAGAGGGCCATCCCCTTTTCGAGGATTTTATGCGCCGGTGTGCCGGTAATATCGCCGTCTTCGAAAGTAATTCCTCCGCTGGTAGCTCTCATCAGCCCAGCTACCGTATTGAGCGCGGTGGATTTGCCGGCGCCGTTTGCGCCGATGAGAGTAACGATCTCACCTTCGTTCACCTCGAAGGAAATATCCTTGATCGCATGGATACTGCCATAGTGTACATGCAGATTTTCAACACGCAGTAAACTCATGAAATCATTCCTCCTCTTTCTTCTTGCCCAGATAAGCTTCGATAACCTGCGGATTCGCCTGTATCTCAGCAGGCGTGCCTTTTGCTATGATTTTACCGTAATTGAGCACCGCGATCGTCTCGCAGATTCCCATAACCAGATTCATATCGTGTTCGATCAGCATGACGGCGATCTGGAATTCATCCCGGATCTTCCGGATATTTTCCATGAGTTCCGCCGTTTCGGACGGATTCATGCCCGCCGCCGGCTCATCGAGGAGGAGGAGGCTCGGATCGGTAGCCAGAGCGCGGACGATTTCCAGCCGGCGCTGTGCTCCGTAAGGAAGAGATCCCGCCTTGTGATCTGCCAGATCTGTCATATCGAAAATAGAGAGCAGTTCGAGAGCCTTCTCATGCGCCTTTTTTTCTTCTTTCCAGTAGCGCGGCAGACGGAAAATACCGGACCACATACCGTAACCGGTGTGGTTGTGAAGACCTACTTTTACATTTTCTTCCACTGTCAGTTCGTTAAACAGACGGATATTCTGGAACGTACGGGCGATGCCCGCCTTATTTACCTGTACAGTATTCATCCGGGAAGTGTCTTTTCCGTTCAGCAGAATCGTTCCCCGGGTAGGCTGATATACCTTAGTCAGCAGATTGAATACCGTCGTCTTTCCCGCTCCGTTGGGACCGATCAGCCCCGCGATCTCCGTTCTGCCCACCATCAGATTGAAATCATCTACCGCGGTCAGCCCGCCGAAATCGATTCCGAGATGGCGCGCCTCCAGAACGGGAGGTTTGCCGATATCACGTTCCGGCATGATGCCCTCGCTGGGGATCGGCACAATTCTGTCTTTGTCATTCATTCGAATCACCTCCCTCAGCGGCAGGAGCTCCCGCTTCTCTGTTCTTTCTGAAGCGGCTCGTCAGCCTCTGAATGGAATTCTTCAGCGTCGGATTATTCGTTCCCAGCATGACGAGAATCAGTACAATAGCGTAAATGAGCATACGATAATCGTTGAAGCTCCGGAGAACTTCCGGCAGAACCGTGAGAACCGCAGCCGCGATAATCGATCCGCGGATATTTCCGATTCCGCCCAGCACGACGAATACCAGAATCAGAATCGACGTATTGAAGTCGAACTTCTTAGGTACGATCGTAGAATAATTCATCGCATAGATCGCACCAGCCATACCTGCCAGCAGCGCCGATACGACGAATGCGATCAGCTTGTATTTCGTGATATTGATACCCACGGATTCCGCTGCGATCCGGTTGTCACGAATCGCCATGATCGCCCGGCCGGAACGGCTCTTGATGAGATTCAGCGTAACAAACAGCGTGATCAGAATGAGCACGAAACCTGCGAAGAACGTGGACAGCTTTGTAATGCCCACAGCACCCATCGGCCCGTTGATGATAACCGTACCAGCGTCCATTCCCAGCTCTTTTACAGAAGACATGCTCACATGAACTCCGCTGCCGTCAACGCCTACATAGAGATTGTTCAGAATATTTTTAATGATTTCACCGAAAGCCAGCGTTACGATAGCCAGATAATCTCCTTTGAGACGAAGTACCGGAATACCGATCAATATTCCTGCGACAGCGGTAACCGCACCGGCGATAATCACCGCTGCGATCAGACGCAGCGCGCCGTTTGGAATGACCGACTGCAGACTGATGGCCGCCACGACGCCGCTGAAGGCGCCCACGCTCATAAACCCGGCATGTCCGAGACTCAGTTCCCCCAGAATACCCACCGTAAGGTTCAGAGAGACCGCCATGACGATATATACGCAGATCGGTACCATCTGACCTCCGAGGGAACTGGAGATCATTCCCTGAGACATCATAAATTGAAGAATGACGTATGCGATGATCACCATAGCATAGGTAATAAAATTGCTTCGCGTGGATTTTGACATTTTCATTTTCATCGCATCCACCTCAGACTTTCTCACGTACGGATTTGCCCAACAGACCCGCAGGTTTGATCAGAAGCACGATAATCAGCACTGCAAACACGATGGCATCGGAAAGCTGTGTGGAGATATATGCCTTACTGAAAATTTCGATGATACCCAGCAGAATACCGCCCAGCATCGCCCCCGGTATCGATCCGATACCTCCGAATACCGCCGCGGTAAATGCTTTGATACCCGGCATGGAGCCGGTCGTCGGCATCAGTGTCGGATAAGCCGAGCACAGCAGAACGCCGGCGATCGCCGCCAGGCCGCTGCCGATAGCAAAGGTCACGGAAATCGTAGTATTTACATTGATTCCCATGAGCTGCGCCGCACCTTTATCTTCGGATACCGCTCTCATCGCTTTTCCCATCTTGCCCTTTTCAGTAAACAGAGTGAGAACCACCATGATCACGATACACGTCAGAACAGTAACGATAGAAACAGAACTGATCACCAGTTCGCCGTCAAAGAGCTTCAGCGACGGCAGGGTGACCACCGATGTAAAGACTTTCGGATCCGATTTCCAGATCAATAATGCCAGATTCTGCAGGAAATAGCTGACGCCGATCGCTGTGATCAGAACGGCGAGAGCCGGCGCCTGACGAAGCGGCTTATAAGCAAGACGCTCGATGACGACACCCAGCAGAGTACATATCACGACCGCGAGAAGTATGCCGGCAAACGGCGGCAGATTCAGGTAGCTTGTAGTGCAGAAGCAAACATAAGCGCCGATCATGATCACGTCGCCGTGGGCGAAATTCAGCATCTTTGCGATACCGTAAACCATGGTGTAACCCAGTGCGATAATTGCATAAATACTTCCCAGACTGATTCCGTTAATCAGATGAGAAAGAAAAACCATGCTGTACACCTCCCTAATTTTGTGAATGATACGAAAAACAGAGCCCTTCCCCCCTCTCTTTCCGGGAAGAAGTCTCTGAGATGAAAAAGAGGGGAATGCCTCAGGGCAATCCCCTTTGTACTGCTTGGATCAGAGGGTGTCCAGATATTACATGCCGACGTAAGCGCCGTTTTTAATGACCATTCCCTTAGGGTCCTTGGAAACTTCACCGGTGTCGGACCAGGTCATAACTTCGCCGGTCAGACCGCTGAAAGAGAAATCGCTTGAAGTGAAGATTTCGATCAGCTTCGCACACATTTCGTCCGTACTCATATCGGCAGTGATTCCGCCCTTCTGGCATGCTTCGTAAATCGCATATACACAGTCATAGGCATCAGCAGCAAACTGATTCGGTGTTTCGCCGTACTTTTCTGTATATTTTTTTACAAAATTCTGCGTCTTTTCATCTTCCGCATCAGCCGTAAACGGTGTCAGCAACATAACGCCTTCCGCCAGGGACGTATCGAATCCTTCGAGCGTGAGGATACCGTCCATACCGTCTACGCCGAACAGCTTGACGTCATATCCCATGCTGTCCGCCTGCTTCATGATCAGAGATGCAGGAGTGTAATAAATCGGCAGGAAGATCAGATCTGCGCCGGCATTCTTCGCTTCGTTCAGCTGAACGGAGAAATCGTTTGCCGTATCGTCGGTAAACGTCGTAACACTCACAACATTGAGATTGCGATCTTTTGCTTCCGCAGCGAACTTCGTGTAAATGCCTGTGGAATAGGCGTCGGAATTGTTGTAAATAACAGCGATCTTCTCACCCAGTTTCTGTTCGCTGATATACTGAGCGGATGCCGTACCCTGATTCGGGTCGGTAAAGCACATCTGGAAGACATTGTCCTTGCGCGGAATCGTCACATTGCCGTCCGCGTCCTCCAGTCCGCCGATAACATCATTTGAAGACGCGGATGGAGTCAGTGTGAAAATACGATCGTTATAACTTTCCTGAGATACTGCTACGCAAGGGCTCGTGGTAACCGTTCCCAGCAGAATCTGCATACCCCAGTCTTTCAGCTTGTTGTACGCATTTACGGACTTTTCTGCATCGTGTTCGTCATCCTGATAACTGAGTTCGAACTGGATGCCGCCCATAGCGTTGATTTCTTCGACAGCGATTTCCGTGCCGTTCTTCGCAGCGTTGCCGTAAATAGCCGCAGGACCTGTGAGAGGTCCGATACCGCCCAGTTTGATTGCAGCGCCGTCAGAACCCTCCGCGGAACCATTGCTGCCAGAACCGGAGCCGGAACCGCCGGAACCGCAGCCGGCCATAGATGCAACCATGAGAACTGCGAGAAGTACTGCAAATAACTTCTTTGCGTGTTTCATAATCTTGTTTCCTCCTAAAAATAAATTATGATTCTGGGAATTTCATTCTGCAACTGTATAATGTGTAGCAGACCCTTAATCTTCAATATTTTAGCATAGTCAAGCAAAATAAGTCAAGCCGGGCGGCCTTTCATCCGTCCCGGTCCTGCGCGGTTTTCCTCGTTCTCCTTCTGACAAAAAACGTGTCTTTTCTCCATGTACTATAAATATTGCATAGAAAGCAGGGATTTATCTTTATATACTGAAACCATCAGGCAATTTTACGCTAATTTTTACGCTTTCTATTTTTTCGCTACATTATTCTCCCTATTTTTTATCGCCTTTGCTGGAAATCCCCTTTTATTTTACAGTTCTCTTACAGATTTCCCGTCCATGCGCTTTTTGGCGGAGCTCCGTTATAAAAGATAAAATCAGACTATAAATCGAAATTCAGCTCTCTTTTACTGAAGTTTTTTTCTTTGTAATCGAGAAGATACGCCATGCAGCGTCCTTTTCCTTTGCTGGCCGCCTCCAGATAGGCGTCGATCCGCCGCTCATCGATCAGTCCCAGATCTCCCGCCGCGGTCAGGCGCGAAATCTGGTCCTGGGCGATGACATTCGGTATCGACATGCGGATCGTATTCTCATACGTCGTACGCATATACGGTTCCAGGAGCTCATCATCCGTCAGACGGTATACGGCGATATTATACAGGTCGTCAAAACCGTGCAGCACCCCATAGCCTTCATCGTACTTCGTCATCTGATAGGAGTCGAAATAAATCAGACTCGCCTGAATATACCCCCAGCGCCGATGAGGATTGTGACTGGCGATGACAAAACGCTTGGAAGATGCTCCGCCTTTATTCATATCCAGGACGATCAGTTCTGTGAATTCGATACACTGGTCGAAAGTCATATCTCCCATGGTATGCAGAGAACTGGGAATCGTAAGACTCTGCAGTCTTTTGCATCCCGCGAAGGCATGCTGCCCCAGAGAACGCAGCTCTTTGCCCGCTTTCACCCGCGTCAGACCGGTACAGCCCCGAAAAGCGGAACTCTCGATGTATTGTACCGTATCCGGAATCACCACACTGTTCAGCCGGTCATTGCCTTTAAAGGCGGAAAAGCCGATCCTCTTTACCGGAACTCTGCTCACGTGAGAAGGAATCACGATATCCGTAGCCTCGCGGTCCGAAAAACCCGACAGCGTCACACTGCTGCCGTCGTTGGCGAATTTATATCCGCTGAAATCATCTTCTCTTTTTACTACTGCCATTTTTTCTCCCCTTCGACGTCACACCCGATACGCTCTCTAATAATACCGAAAATAATTAATAATATAAGTAATTTTCAAAACACCATAAGGAACCGCCGCACCGATTAACATAAATATAAATGCATATTCCCTCGTCAGACCAAACCCTGTCACGCAGCATATCATCGTGAGAAACAGCGTATACTTTACAGCTTCAAAGTTTTTAGCGGCCCGCTTCAGAGCGAGATACTGGTTTCTTTCATCCTGTTCCTCGATAAGCTCCTGTTCACTTGTTTTTTCCGTGACAAAAGTGACCGTGAGAACGAAAAACATCAGAGCGGCTGCTAAGCCGGCTGCCTGCATAAATGTAAATGTCATAATCCCGCCGAAATAAAAGCTTAAAACAGCACAGATCATCAGTAACAGGCTGACGATACCTTTTACATTCAGATATTTCATATCCGCTACTCCTCCTCTTCTTCCTCTCCGCTTTCACTCTGAAAAGCCAGTCCGATATGAACGATGCCCACAAACAGGCATACCGCGATTGCTAAAATCGGCTTCAGCAGCCCGTGAACATTATGAGAAAATATCAGAAATCTTACTCCCGCGATAGCAGCACCCAAAAGAACGAATAAAATACCTCTGATAAACATTTTTTTATTTCTTATCATCATTCTGAAATTCCTCCATATCTACATTTTCTTTCAGACAGCACAGCTCTTCGACCGTCGTATGAAAAATCCGCGCAATTTTGTAAGCTAACACGAGGGACGGATTGTATTCGCCCCTCTCGATAGAGTTAATTGTCCTTACAGTTACACGAACCTGATCGGCAAGCTGCTGCTGTGTCAATCCGGCGGCCTTCCGTAATTCTCTGATTATCGTTTTCACGCCTCTCACCTCATCAATAAGAAGTTTACTTCTTAGGAAGTTTGCTTCATATTATCATTTTGATTTCAGTCTGTCAAGAAAAAACAGGAAGTTTACTTCCTGCTGCGGCATAAGACCGTATCCTGTTTTCATCTCCTACAGAAAAGATGGGAACGACCGGCAGTAAATGCTATTTTTTCGCCTGATTTCATAAATAAACCGGAAATTTCACTTTGCGAACTGCATAGGATGAATATAGATTTTTTACCGCTGTATCGAAGCCGAAAAATCTGTCAAAACAAATAATACCGGCGGCGGAATTCTTCCGCCTCACATCCGCTCCGCTGACAGCTCCCGCTTCAGCGGATACGCTATCAGAAAGGAAGGATATTTATGTGCGGTATCTCAGGGGCATGCTGCCTTCATAAGCGCCCGAAAAAAGAAGAGTGTCTCAGCGGAATGCTGCGGTCTATGCGCCGCCGCGGCCCGGACGCCAGAGGCATCAAAATAACGGAAAGAGCGATTTTATTTCACACCCGTCTCATCGTCGTTGATCCGGAAAACGGCGCTCAGCCGATGACGCAGAAAGAGAACGGACTGGAATACACCATCGTCTATAACGGCGAGCTCTACAACACAGAGGAACTTCGAAAAGAACTGACCGCCGCAGGCATCGAATTTTTCGGTCACAGTGATACGGAAGTCGTTCTGAAATCATATATCCACTGGGGAGAGAAATGCCTCGACCGCTTCAACGGAATTTTCGCTTTCGCCGTCTGGGAAGAAGCGACGCAGCGGCTTTTTTTTGCCCGTGACCGCATGGGAGTCAAGCCGTTCTTTTACGCTCTGAAAAACGATACTTTTATTTTCGGCTCCGAAATCAAAACACTGCTGGAATACCCGGATATCGAACCTGTCATCGACAGGAAAGGCATCATCGATCTGCTGTTTATCGGTCCCGGACGTACGCCGGGCTGCGGCGTCTTCCGCGACATTCATGAGTTGGAACCCGGTCACTGCGGCACATTTGACCGAAACGGGCTGCGGACGTTTTCCTACTGGAAGCTGAAAGACCGGCTCCATACCGAGACCTTCGAGGAAACCTCCGATCACGTGAGATACCTGGTGACCGACGCTATCCGCCGTCAGTTAGTCAGCGACGTACCTCTCGGAACCTTCCTGTCCGGCGGCCTGGATTCCAGCATCATCTCCGCTGTGGCCGCGTCCCACTTCCGCAGCCTGGGACATCAGTTAGATACTTTTTCCGTCACATATACGGATAACCAGAAGTATTTCAAAACCAGCAAGTTTCAGCCTACCACCGACGAACCGTATATTCAGATGATGGCGGAATTTCTCGGTTCCAACCATCACACTTTCGTCGTAGACAACGAGCAGCTGGCCCTCGCTCTGAAAGCCGCAGTAGATGCGAGAGATCTGCCGGGCATGGCGGATGTGGATTCCTCTCTCCTTCTCTTCTGCGAAGAGATTAAAAAACATGTGACCGTAGCGCTCTCCGGCGAATGCGCCGACGAAATTTTCGGCGGCTATCCGTGGTACCGGGATGAAAAGATCCGTTCCGCCTACGGATTCCCCTGGGCACAGACCACAGCCATGCGCCAGAAATTCCTGACACCTCATCTGAGAAAACTCATAGACGGAGAAGCCGAAGTCTCCGCCCGCTATGAGCAGGCACTGGCGGAAACAGATAAATCAGAGGGACTCTCTCCGAAAGAATCCCGCCTGCGGGAAATGGTCCATCTGAATATGTACTGGTTTATGCAGACGCTGCTCACGCGAAAGGATCGGATGAGTATGTATCACGGGCTCGAAGTCCGGGTGCCGTTCTGCGACCACAGAATCGCGGAATATATGTACAGTGTGCCGTGGGAGATGAAAGAATACAAAGGCATGGAAAAAGGTCTTCTGCGCCACGCAGTGGAGGGACTTCTGCCGGATGAAATCCGTCTCAGAAAAAAAAGTCCGTATCCGAAAACCCACAATCCGCAGTACACCTCTATCGTCTCCGGCATGCTGAAAGAGATCACAGACAATTCCGACGCCCCGATCTTCGATCTGGTAGACCGGAACGCACTGACAGGACTGCTGAACGACGAATTCACGCAACCCTGGTATGGTCAGCTGATGACCGGCCCGCAGACGATGGCCTATATGATTCAGCTCAATTACTGGCTGGAAAAATACCGGGTTAAAATCTCATTGTAGGAAACAACAAAGTCTCTCCGAACCCTCGAGGTCCGGAGAGACTTTTCTCTGCATCTCCTTCTGGTCATTTGCCGCTGTCTTCGTATCCGGCGCCAGCTCTGCGGCGCAGGTAACTTCCCGCACCGGCATCTTCTGATCTCATGATTTATTCCTGTAATTTTTCGTTCCCGCGTAAATCTAATTTCTCTCTCCCAATTCCGCCATCAGCTCCCGATACTTTATTCTTTCCGCGGCCGCGGCCGTCTCGGCCCTAGTGAGAAAATCGCGGGGTCCGAACGTACCGTCGCTCCTGCCCTGAAGAATGCCGCTGTCCGCCATTCGATGCACAGCTTCCGCCGCCCAGTCCGCAATCTGATCTTCATCGGAGAAAGGTGTTCTGACGTACTCGCCTTCCGGTTCCGCCGGATTGACGCCGTCCGTCGGCACTCCCTGTCTCTTTGAAGCGGCCGTCTGTTCAGATTCCGTCACATCAGCCGCGCTGTTCCCCATGCCTCGCTCCGTTAAAACCGTCTCGTCCCCGGCAATCGCCGGCGCTTTCCCGCCGGTTTGTTCCGCAGCTGCAGAATCCTGATATTTCATGTAGTTATCCAGCATCACAGCCATCATCTGGCGATCGATGAGCGCCTCCGGAGAAAACCGTTCCTCGATTCCCGCCAGAACGCCCTTCTGCTGGGCCCACTGCACTGCGCCGCTGTACCACTCGCCTCCGTCAGCGTCAAAGATCACATCTCCTGACATCCGAGCCAGTACAGTGATCCACATCGCCTGCGTCGTGCAGGAATCCGGCTCAAACCTGCCGCTGTCCACTCCTGCCATCAGATCGTTGTTTGTCACAAAACGAATGGGATCGAATGCCCAGTGGCCGTCGATATCTGTGAACTGACGCTTTACATAGCCGCTGTCGTAAGCATCCGGACGGGATTGACGATGAGTATAGGAGAAAAATTCCACAGTGCTGTCAAAATAGGTATGCACCGCATCCGACGTCTGGTATTTTCCATCCCGGTAATAATTACCGGAATCCCAGGTGGGATCCATCAGAATCCACCGTCCGTCGGCAAAAGCCGCCGTCCAGGCGTGATTCGCCCTGGAGCCCTGCATATTCGAAGAATCCCATATATGTTCCGATCCGTAAAGAGCGTATCCGATGACCGTCTTCGCCGGGATTCCCGAAGCGCGCAGCAGAGCCGTCGTCAGGTTTGCGTAACCTTCACATACCGTTCTGCCGCACTCAAGAGCCCCCAGCGCATCTTTCGGCCAGTTCTGCCCCGGCTGCGCCAGAGCGTCATAATCAAAATAGAGATAAGAGGCTACCCAGTCGTGAATCGCCCGCACCTTGCCGTAAGCATCCGCGATTCCCGCTGTGATCTCATCGGCTTTAGACACGATGCCGGCATCTTCGCTCTGTACGTTTTTCGAAGGCTTCAGATAAAAACAAAGCGCATCCGCCGATGACGCCTGCTGCTGAAACTGCTGCAGATTCACATCGTAAACCGCCGAAGGCACGATTCTCGCCTCGCCGCCCTCGATCATCACAGCCACTGATTCCATACCGCCGATGACGCCTTCAAAAGTCCCCTGTGCATCACCGCTGCGGTACAGCTGAAGATAATAAATCCCGTCTTCTTTATCAGAGAAGCTGTAATATGCGGTGCCGTCGGCTACCTTTTGCGGCAGAACGGGATCGGGCACTCCTCCCTCAGAATCCATAAATGTGACGATGAGATAAGAGAAATCCGGATCCCGCGGAACTTCCACTTTTAATTCATTCTGCTGAACTCTTACGGAAAGATTCTCCTCTTCACAGCAGGATGTCTGAAGCTCCTCCGAAGAGAATCCAAAAACTGAAACCGGAGCCGCTATCATACATAAGAAAAGGATCGCCGCTATACACAGCGTCACAGACTTCTTCAAACTTTCTCTGTACTTCAACTTCACTCATCCCCTTTAGAAAGGCGTTTCTAAACATTCATCGACATCTGCTGACTGCTTTCGGCGCCTTCTTCCCAATCTTTGACGATATCATCTATAACCGGCAGCTCTTTCAGAGACCCGATGCCGAATTTTTCAAGAAACAGCGGTGTCGTCCCGTATAGAATCGGACGGCCCAGACCGGATCCCCGGCCCCGTTCTTCCACCAGTCCTCTTTTTAGCAGGCTTTCGACTGCTCTCTCCGATTTTACGCCTCGGATCTCGTCGATCTGGACTCTGGACACCGGCTGCCGGTATGCGATGACCGCTAATGCCTCCAGCGCCGCACCGGAGAGCTTTTTCGTCTTCACAGGAGTACAGAAACTCCGTACCGCTTCCTCGCATTCCGGCCGGGTGCAGATCTGATAACTTCCGTCGATCCGCCGTATCATCAGCCCGCTGCCGCGGGACTCATATTCTCCGGCGAGTTCTTCAAGAAATCGAACGATTTCGGATGCAGAAACTCCGAACACTCCGGCGGCAGCACCGGGGTCTACCGGACTGCCCCAGACGAAGAGAATCGCTTCCAGTCCGCGTTTTACCGCCTTCTCATCCAAAGACAAGTCCCTCCTTTCGGCAGATTTCCATCCGCCCGAAAATATCGCTCTGGCGCACTGAAATCCGTCCCTGCGCCAACAGCTCCAAAAGCGTCACAAAAGTCAGAACGATATCATAAATATCGCTGTCCAAAGAGATCAGGTCCTCAAAAGACAGCGGATTTTCTTCCGACAGACAGCCGAAGATTCTCTCCGCTTTTTCTTCCATCGACATCCGTTCCCTCGCGGCGTACTCGTAACGCCTTCTGACATCACCGATTCTCTGGCGTTTTTCAAGAAATCCCCGGAAAGCCCGGATAAATTGATCCATGCTCACATCGAGAGATTCCTCCGGTTGCCCGGTATAACGTGAGAGATCCTCTCCGGGCTTTACGAAAATCCGCTCCGCCTCTGATTCGATCCCGCGCAGATGCGCTGCCAGAGCTTTATACTTCCGATACTCTGAAATACGCTCCGTCAGCTCATCTCTGAGTTCCTCCGCCTCTTCGTTCTTTCCGGAAACGTCGGCGCCCGGAAGAAGCATCTGCGATTTGAGCTGCAGCAGAGTCGCCGCCAGAACCATAAACTCCGCCGCCATCTCCGGATTCACGTGTTCTCCGGACCGGATACAGGCTATATACTGATCCGTGATCTCTGAAATATTTACCGTATAGATATCCATACCTGACCGCTCGATCAGATAGACCAGCAGATCAAAAGGTCCCTCAAAGACGTCGAGCTTCACCTGATAGGACATATCTTCTCCTTATTCCTCCGTCAGAATATATTCCATCACTTTCGGGAAACATTTCACTCCGTACTGACTGCATCCGAAACACTCGAAAAATTCCGGCGCATCCGCGCGCTCCACTTCCTTAAATCCGCTGGCCCCGAAAAACTCCGGCGCCCGCGCCACCAGATAAATCCGGCTGCCTCCTCTCTTTCTGACCTCGTCGATCACAGTATTTAAAAGCGCGGTTCCTCTGCCGCCCCCGCGGTAAGATTCATCTAAAGCGATACCGTCGATGATGTATTCTCCCTCCCGCAGAGCCAGCGTCGCCGCCCCCGCCAACTTCTCATCCTCCACCAGCACCCAGCTTTTCACCGCGTCGGTTCCTACCGGGTCCTCTTCGGAAATTTCCAGATCGTTTTTTTCATAAAAACGGTTCAGAGATTCGTGATCGTCCACAGATATGATCTCATATGATTTGCTCTTTCCGTTCATGTCTGTTCCGACAGTTTCCTTCGACCTTCTGGTATTGATTTTCAGGCGCCGGGGTACGATTTCGATATCCAGAGGCAGAGGTTCCCCCCGCTCTCCGTCCACATCGGTGCTCATATCCGCCGGCGATTCGATGCGCAGGCTCGGCGTCTGAAAATAAATTACATTTTTATTTTCATCGTGCCTGCCCTGAAGCACATTAATCGCCAGAGGCAGTAATTCCATAAAATTCATTTCCTTAAAGATGATGACGTCGAGAAGTCCGTCGTTGATAGAGGACTGCACCCCCAAACGCCGGAATCCTCCCGCGGAGTTTCCGTTCATGACCACCATGAAAAAGATATCTCCGGTGAAATTGATCTGCGGAGAGGTGATCGTAAATTCCACCGGCTTGAGGGATTTGACCTCGGAAAGACCCCGCAGATAGTAAGCCACAATGCCAAGGGCATTTTTCATGGTCGCATCCGTTTTCTGACTGACGTCGATCACCGGACCGATCGCCGCCACATTGACGAAATATCTGTCGTTGCATTTGCCCAGATCCGCATCCATATAGTTGTCTTCCAAAGCGATGGACAGCATTCCATCGATGTCCGTCGGGATATCGAAATAGTGGGCGAAATCATTGGCGGTTCCCGCCGGAAACAGAGCTAACGGCACGTGAAGATCATTTTTCATCATCGCATTGACGACGATATTGATCGTTCCGTCTCCGCCCGCCGCGATAATCTTTCGGTACTGCGCTTCATTCAGCCCGGAGAGAAAACTTTCGATGGAAACGCTGCCGTCCGCCCGCAGAGGCACCACGATCATGCCTCTGGACTGAAATTTTGCCACGATCTTATCCAGATTGCTCTGAAACATACCGCTCCCCGACTTCGGATTATAGATCAGAAGGACTTTATTCTTTCCCGTTAAATCGATTTTTTTATCTTCGCTTACTTCCTGCATGTGATTCTCCTCCGTACCTCTCCCATGAGATAAAGCGATCCCGCCCACAGGACGAGGTCGTAATCGCCCTTGCGTTCCTCCGCCTGGGCAACAGCCTCCGCCCAGTCCGGAATCACCGCCATCTCTCTTTCTCTTTTCCCATATAGATCGAATGACAGAAATATATCCGCAAGTTCGCCGGCTTCCATCGTCCGCGGATTCGGCACATTCGTAAGAATGAGATCTGCCCGGAGAGCCGTCAGCAGCTCTGCCATCTCACGGCAAGCCTTATCCTTTAAAATCCCGACGCACAGAAGAATCCTCTTCCCGGAAAAATGCGTGAGAACTGTCTCTGTCAGCGCTTTTGCGCCCGCCGGATTATGAGCGCCGTCTAAAATAACATAGGGCGATTTCTCCACGATCTCAAAACGCGCTTTCTGCACGGCTTTCTTCATCCCCCGCCGAATCTTTTCTTCCGTCATCAGAATACCCGTTTCCCGCATGACCTCAATCATGGAAAGAGCACAGAGCGCATTTGAAATCTGATGTCTCCCATGCATCGAAATCTCGATATTTTTAAACTGCGGATCGGATGCCTGGCGTTTGCCGCCGTTCTGCCGCGGAAACTCCCTGTCTCCGAAACGGGCGGATCCGCCGGCTGGATTTTTTTCCGCATCCGCAAAAAAAGACCGGAGTTCCGAAAACCCTTCCAATACTGCATCAAACCGGCTTCCTCCGAGATCTTCCCGGATATTTTCCACCCGGAATTTCGTCACATCGATCAGCGGCGCCCTCAGCTCTTTCGCCCGGGCGCGGATCACTTCCATCGGACCGGCATCCGGCACACAGACTACCGCGGGAACATCTGCCTTCAGAATCCCCGCCTTATCGGCGGCGATGAGCTCCAGCGTATTGCCCAGCTGCGCCATGTGATCAAAAGCGATGGAGGTGATCGCCGTCACGATCGGCTTATCACAGATATTGGTGGAATCTCCTTTTCCTCCCAGTCCCACTTCCAGGATGACGAAATCCGCTTTTTCTTCCGCAAAGTAAGACAGTCCCACGGCTGTGACCAGTTCAAACTCCGTAGGCGATTCAAAGCCTTCCGACATCATCCTGTCCGCCGCTTTCAGACACAGTTCCGTATGGTGCGCCAGAGCCTCTCTCGAAATCTCCTTCCCGTCAAATTCGATGCGTTCTGTGAAATTTTCAATATACGGAGAAAAATATGCGCCGCACCGATATCCGTTCTCCTGAAGCGCTGAATAGACGTAGCGGCATACCGAACCCTTTCCATTGGTCCCCGCCGCATGTATGATCTTCAGATCCCTGTGAGGATCCCCGAGAAGACGCAGGAGCTCCTTCATCCGTTCCAGCCCCAGCCGGGACCCGAACACCTGGAAAGAGTGAATTTTTTCGATCGCTTCTTCATAAGTCATTTCGATATCATCCCCATCCTTTTGCCGGCAGATCCCGCTGCTTCCGCGGCGAAATCCGCCTCTGTCATCTCATCTGCGGCCGGCCTCCTCAGATTCCGATTCCGCCGTATTTCAAAAAACACTTCCGTAATTTTCCTTCTTTTCGTCTCAATCCGGATCGGGCTTCAGAAAAATTCCGCACTTCCCGCGCCTATAGTTTTTTCTCCACGATAGTCAGACGAGAAATCACCGTCTTCAGCATTTCCTCATACTTCGCCAGCTTTTCCCGCTCCGCGCCGATAATTTTTTCCGGGGCTTTGCTGACAAAGTTTTCATTGGAGAGCTTTCCGGAGACTCTTGCGACTTCGCCTTCCAATTTCTTCTTCTCTTTGGTCAGGCGTTCGTATTCCGCTCTATAATCCATCAGCTCATCCATAGCGATGAGAATCTCGGCGTCGGTGATGACGCCGGACATCACTTCCTCTGTCACCTGGGATTTATCGGAAACATAGGCGATTTCGGATACGTTGGCCTGGGTCATGATATGACGCTCCGCTTTCTTAAGATATTCTTCCGCTCTGCCGGAAGCCGCGATGATAGCTCTCACTTTTTTGGAAGGGGCCGCCTCAACTTCCGCCCGGATATTTCTCACCGTTCTGACCGCTTCCATCGCGCGGCCGATGATAACTTCTTCCTCTTCAAAAGACAGCGCTTCGTCGTAAACCGGCCAGTTCTGACGGATGAGATAGCCCTTAGGATTTTCCTCCGTCACTTCCCCCGGAAGTACCGGCAGACAGCTCCAGATCTCTTCGGTGATGAACGGCATTACCGGATGGAGCAGCTTCAGCAGATCTTTGAGAACCTTGACGAGAACCGCTCTCGCCACCATCTTGTCCTCTTCATCGTCACCGTAAAGTCTGCTCTTCACGAACTCGATATACCAGTCGCAGTAATTGTTCCAGATCAGATCGTAGACCTTCTGAGCTGCCAGCGACAGTTCAAATTTTTCCATATTTGCGGTGATCTCCGCCGCAGCAGCGTTTACCGCGGAGAGGATCCACTTGTCCTCATCTTTCAGCGCCAGCTTATGAATGCCGCCGCTGTAATCCGCCATCGGAAGGAACTCATCGTCTTCGCCGGTGAGATTCATGATGACGAAACGGGAAGCGTTCCACAGCTTGTTGGCAAAATTTCTGCTGGAATCCAGCTTTGCGGAGGAGAACCTCATATCGTTGCCCGGCGTGATTCCGTTGATCAGCATGAAACGCAGCGCGTCAGCGCCGTAGTTTTCGATGACCTGCAGCGGATCGATACCGTTGCCCAGAGATTTACTCATCTTCAGACCGTTTTCATCTCTCACCAGACCGTGAACATAAACATGCTTAAACGGCACTTCTCCCATCGCTTCGATACCGGAAAATACCATTCTTACGACCCAGAAGAAAATGATATCGTATCCTGTCACCAGCACACTGGTGGGATAGAAATATTTCAGATCATCTGTTTCCTCCGGCCATCCCAGCGTCGAGAAAGGCCAGAGAGCGGAACTGAACCAGGTATCCAGAACGTCCTCATCCTGACGGAAATGTGTTCCGCCGCATTTCGGACATTTTTCCGGAGCCTGTTCTTCCACCGCAATTTCTCCGCAGTCCTCACAGTAATATGCAGGAATTCTATGTCCCCACCAGAGCTGACGGGAGATACACCAGTCGCGGATATCTTCCAGCCAGTGGAGATAGATCTTTTCAAAACGTTCGGGAACGTGGATCAGATTTCCTTTTTTTGCCGCTTCGATGGCGGGCTCCGCGAGAGTCTTCATCTTTACGAACCACTGATCCGACAGCATCGGCTCCACTACCGTATGACACCGGTAACATTCGCCGATCGGAATCACCTTATCTTCGATTTTTACCAGATATCCCGCTTCTTCGATGTCTCTGATCAGCGCCTTTCTGCAGTCGAAACGGTCCATCCCCTCATATTTGCCTGCCAGATCATTCATCGTCGCATCGTCGCTGAGACAGGACCATCTCGGCAGATCATGTCTCTCACCCACTTCAAAATCGTTAGGGTCATGAGCCGGCGTGATCTTTACGGCGCCGGTGCCCTTTTCCGGATCAGGATACGGATCCGCGATGACAGGGACTTCTCTTTCGACGATAGGAACGATAACCTTCTTGCCGATCATGTCCGCATATCTCTCATCCTCCGGATTTACGGCCACCGCGCAGTCTCCGAACATCGTCTCCGGACGTGAGGTCGCCACTACCAGACCTTCGCCGCCGTCAGCGCCGCGGTATCTCACATAATAATATTTCGCGTTTTTATCCTGGTGCTCTACTTCCGCGTCGGACAGAGAGGTTCTGCATTCCGGACACCAGTTGATCAGACGGTTGCCGCGGTAAATCAGGCCCTTTTTATACAGATTGACGAAAGTCCTGACAACAGCTCTGCTGCAGCCCTCGTCCAGCGTAAATCTCTCCCTCTCCCAGTCGCAGGAGCTACCCAGCTTTCTCACCTGCTGCTTGATCGTGCCGCCGTATTCTTCCTTCCAGGCCCAAGCTCTCTTCAGAAACTCTTCTCTGCCCAGATCTTCTTTTTCTTTGCCTTCTTCTTCCCGGATCTTTTCCACTACTTTTACTTCTGTGGCGATGCTGGCATGGTCGGTGCCCGGAATCCAGAGTGCGTTATACCCCTGCATCCTGCGGAAACGGATCAGCAGATCCTGCAGAGTCTGATCCAGCGCATGACCCATATGGAGTTTTCCTGTGATATTCGGAGGCGGCATCACGATGGTAAACGGTTTTTTCGTATGATCTTCGCCGGGAGCAAAAGCTCTGTTCGACTCCCATTCTTCGTAAATCCGCGTCTCAAACTCTTTCGGATTATATGTCTTCGCTAAGTTCTTCGGCATATCTGAAAATTCTCCTTTATCATGAAAATTAATTTTATCTTAACTAATTAATTTTACTATAAATGCGTATCTTTGTCTCTAAAAATGCTCAGTTTTTCCCCGCCGATCTGCCGGAAAGACAACTCTTTCACATCTCGTCGGAATCCTCAAATTCTCTGCGCAGCCCCTCGAAGTCGCAGACCTGAATCTTTCGGTATGCCGTGGAAATATATCCCTTTTCCCGAAATTCGTCGAGTATCCGGCTGACGGTCACCCGGTTCAGCCCCAGACAGACGGAGAGCTGATCGTGAGAATAGGGAAGAACATGATCCACTATATTTCTCGACGGGCTGTCCTCTCTCGTCTCTTCATAGAGGTAGCTGGCCACTTTCTGACGGCTGTCGTAAATCGCAATTCTTTTGAGATGACGCGTCAGCGAGATATTCGTGCCCGTGAGATGACGTAGAATCGCTCTCAGAAGAGCTTCCGACTCTACGATATACGGGAACAGTTCTTCTACCGAACAGCTGACCACTGTAACCTCGTTGACAGCGGATACAGCGGTTTTCGCTCCTGTGAATTCTACGAAGACATCTTCTCCGATCAGCCGGCCCTTGCCCATGATCCGAAGAGTGAGCTCCCTTCCGGAAGCGTTGGAGCAATAGACTCTGACGCGGCCGGATTCCACCAGATAAAGGCGTTCATTGTTCTGCGCCTCCGGCCGGATCATCTCCCCCGGCGCATAATTCTTTCTCGTTCCGCAGATTTCGAAATACGGGAACAGATCATCCGGTATAATTACATCCATTTTTTTGCCTCCCGAAAGAAAAATTGTAGTATAAACTACAGAAAAATACGATTCCTCATTTTATAATTATCATACATATAAAAAGCACACAAATTATCATCCAGCAAAAAGAAAGGAGAAAATGATGGCGACATTTACAGCCGGCGATAAATTCGCAAATTGTTTCGTATGTAGTCCTACAAATCCCAGAGGTCTTCATCTTAAAATTACGACGGTAGACGGTAAAGCGCACACCGAGATCGTGCCGGAAGACTACATGTGCGGTCTCAACGGACTGATGCACGGCGGTTTTTCCCTGATGCTCATGGATGAAGTGATGTATTATGCGGTGGAAGGATACGGTGTGGACAGTGTTACGCTTCATTCAGAATGCGACTTCAAAAACCCCGCAGTTATCGGTCACAAGTTAGTGGCGGAAGCGTGGGTCACAAAAAGAGAAGGGAAGAAATTCTATACGGAAGGTGTCTTAAAAGATGGCGATACCGTCATCGTAACGGCTACCGGTCTCTATTATGAAATGGATATGTCCGTTTTTCTGACAGATGATCAGAAATAATATGGTTTATCATACTCACTCTTAACATTGCCGGGCGTCCGCCGCCGAAAACCTGATTTTGGGAAATCGGCGGCGGGCGTCTGCTTTTTGGGCAATTATTTCAACCGTCACCGAAGCGGCAGACCTCTTACGAGCTTCCGCTTCCCCGCCGGCGCGGAATTTTATTTCGAAGCGAAATATTTTGCCAGAAAAGACCGGCGGTGGATTTCACACACACCCAGCTGATCCAGCCCTTCATAATGAGCCTTCGTACCGTAGCCTTTATTCCGGTCAAAGGCATATCCCGGATAAGTTTCGTGATATTTCACCATCATCCGGTCTCGCGTTACTTTTGCCACGATGGAAGCCGCCGCGATGGATACGCTCTCGCTGTCACCTTTGATCAGACCTGTCTGCGGAATTTCCACAGACGGCAGCGTCAGAGCGTCGATGAGAATATGATCGGGCCTTGTTGCAAGACCTGTGACGGCATCCTCCATCGCCTCTTTCGTCGCTTCCAGTATATTGATCCGGTCGATGGCGGCATGATCCCTCAGACCGATATTCCAGGCCACAGCGTTTTTCAGAATTTCATCGTAAAGTTCTTCCCGCCGTTTTTCCGACAGCTTCTTAGAATCGTTGACTCCCAAAATATCGAAACCGTCGGGAAGTATGACCGCCGCAGCCACTACAGGACCCGCCAGGGGGCCCCTGCCCACTTCGTCCACACCGGCGATACAGTGCACCGCTCCGCGTTCGTTGCCCTTCTGATATAATTCTCTTTCGATCCGGCTCATCCGGATCAGATCTTCTCTCATCTTTTCGAGTCGCTCGGCTTTCGTCATATCTCCTCCGCCTCTTCCCGTCCGGCGTTTTCGCAGCGCTCCAGGGTGATGCGTCCGATCTTTCCGCCGCGGAATTCGTCGAGAACAGTCTTGGCAGTTCTCTCGTAATCAATGCGCTTTCCTGGAAAAATAAATCCTCTTTTGAGAGCGATCTGCTCCATCGCTTCCAGACCGTCTTCGCTGATCTCCTCCACTTTATATCTCGCCTCTAAAAGCGAGCTGTAATCCTGCAGCAGGACTTTGATCAATTCGAGACACAGGGTCTCCACATCGAGAATTTCATCCCGGATGGAACCGCAGAAGGCCAGATTGAGACCTACATCTGGGTCTTCAAATTTCGGCCAGAGAATGCCCGGCGTGTCCAGAAGCTGCATGCCGTTGGTCAGCGTCAGCCACTGTTTTCCCCGGGTCACACCCGGCCGGTCGCCTGTCTTTGCGCTCTTTTTTCCGGTGAGCTTATTGATCAGCGATGACTTCCCCACGTTGGGAACACCGACGATCATCAGGCGCAGCGGCCGTCTTCTGACGGTCTCCCGTTCTCTTTCCTCCCTGATCAGATCGAGGCGTCTGAAAATCTGATTGATGCCCGCCCCCGTATTGCAATTGACCGGGATGGCATAAGTACCTGCCGCCGTCAGTTCTCTTTTCCAGCTTTCGGTCTGAGCACCGTCCGCCAGATCGATCTTATTGAGAGCTACGATTCTCGTCTTGTCCCGGACGATGTCGTCGATAATCGGATTTCTGCTGGAGACAGGAATCCTCGCGTCGATCACTTCGACGACGGCGTCCACCAGTTTCAGATTTTCCTGAATCATCTCTCTCGTCTTTTTCATATGTCCGGGGTACCAGTTGATTCCCGCCGCAAAGCGTCTGCTGTCGCTGTCCATGTCGAAACCGTCCTTTCTCTATCGCAGGCTCTCCTCCGTCTCTTCGGAAAAACAAGCCCATTCATCGGCAATCCGCACCCGCCCGCCGGCAGAGACACACCGGGGGAAATCCGCGCTGAAACGACAGCGGGAGCTTCAGGTTTTGCCGTAATATTATACACTATTTTCTCCATTTCTGCATCACAGACCGCCGGATCTCATCCGGGGTCTCTTCCTCCGGTGCGTCAGAGCAATTCCCGGCCCCCGCGGTGAAAAGCCGTCCTGTTTTCCGCACTCTCCGCCGCGCTGTTTCCCGTCGAAAACATTATAACCGGAAGCAATTTTTCTGAAATCATGTATAATATCAGTTGTGAAAAAACTGAAGAGTTACCGAAAGGAGATCTGAAATGACGAGAGTCATCGACGCGAAAAAACAGACAGAAAACCGATTTTTAAATATGTACGAATTGGCCGTCACTCACAGAAACGGCAGCCGGGGCGCCTATTTCGTCGCTTCCCGTTCAGAAGAAATCGAAGGCATCACCGCTCTGAACCACGAATTAAAGCCTGCCGGAGTCATGCTCTTCGGAATCCACGGAAATAAACTGGTGCTGGAACGCCAGTTCCGTTATCCGATCGACGATTACGTCTACGAACTCCCCGCAGGGCTCATCGAAAAGGGAGAATCACTGACGGAAGCCGCCAAGCGGGAAGCCTTTGAAGAGACCGGGCTGACTTTTGAACCGCTCTCCTCCGACGCCTTCTCCCGTCCGTTCTATATGAGTCCCGGCATGACAGACGAAGCCTGCGCCACCATTTACGGCCATTTCAGCGGAGAACCCACCAGTATCCACGAGGAGGAAGACGAGGATATCCAGGTGATCCTGGCCGACCGGGAAGAATGCCGCCGCATTCTCGCCGAGGAGAAAGTTTCTATCACCTGCGCCTACCAGCTGATGCATTTCATCGGTTCCGAAGATCCGCTGGCGTTTTTAAAAGAAGAAAAGAAAAACCGGAGATAAGACAAAACGCCGGGCGCCGTATCAGAGAACAGAACGGCAAAACCGAAATGCTCCGCTTCAGCAGAACAACCGCAGGATGGCAGAAAAAAGACATCCGGACAGAGAAAAAAACGGCACAAAGGGCAACAGTCTTGGACCAGTACGGCGGAAAACGGCGGCGGCTTCGGGAAATTCCCGAAGCCGCCGCCGTTTTTCATATACCGCAGGAAAGAAACCTGTTCCGTCCTGCGGCTCTTACCGCGGAATCATAAGGTTATTTCAGAACAATCCTGTCCTTTGTCTCATCATAAACAAATTCTGTACCGTAACGCTCACTGTACTTCGTCAGATTCTCAGCGATCTGACGAGCGGCGCCCGGAGAGGCCGGGTACGGCAGTCCCCTCTGCAGCGGATTCTCCCGGTCCATACCCAGATCGACAGGTATCAGGCTGAAAGACAGTTCCCCGTCTTCCAGATCGAACTGCACCAGACAATTCTCCGAGAATCTTCGCTCGGCATTAAAACCGATAAAGTTGCCGTCTCGGTCCTTGGCGCGGTTGGCATGCAGATCGGAAGGACGGCTGTCGATACTATAACCGTAACTCTCGTACATCTCCGGAGCGATAATCGACTCGCCGGCCTCGAATTCCATGAGCAGGCTGCCCAGGTTATAAAAAATCGGACGGCCCTTGTAAATTTCCACGCCCCGCAGAAAATGAGCGCCATGACCGATCACCGCGTCAGCGCCGGCATCGATCGCATCCCGGGCAATCTTTTCGATAAATTCCGGAGGCTGCTGCGCGTACCAGTTCTCTGCGATTCCTTCATGAGTGTGAAGGCTGAAAAGCGTGAGATCAGAACGGCGGGATGCGTCGCGGATGCTTTTGAGTATCTCCTCCGCATCTTTTTCATGAACATAAGTGCGGACATAAGCCCGCTCTCCCCGTTCGATCTGCAGAGCGCCCTCGTACATCGAACCGAAACGGAAAGTCCCCTCCGCAAAAGGTTCCCAGGTTTCGATGCGAATCCCCTCCCGGGCACTGTCCCGCGTTCCGAGCATTTCATCGATCCTCTTCAGCTGTTCAAATTCTTTTTCCGGAAGGACATAAGAGCGGTACCATCGCAGCGGATTGGAACCCGGACGTGCTGCTACTCCCGCCCCCGCATCGCTGGCGGCAAAGACTTCAGACCTGGTGGAAGATGTGGCCACGACGCTTACACGGCCCGCAGGAGTATCCAGAAATTTCGGCAGACGCGCCTCTCTCAGGCTTCTGCCCAGACCGCACGGAATCAGATTCCGATCCTCCGCTGCTTTCATAGTATCCAGAACGCCCTGCCAGCCGTAATCTCCGGTATGATTATTGACGAAAGACAGCATTCGGATATTTAAAGAAGCGAATTCATCCAGCAGTGACGGACGAACCGACGTCATATATCCCCGTCCCGCCGCGGGCGGAGTTTCCGGATTCGGGGTACAGAATTCCGCATTGGTAAAGACACCGTCAGCGGACAAAAGCAGCTCTACGAGCTGAGGATCCAGACGATTTCTCAAATTTCTGCTGGAAAAAAGAGAGTCGCCGCAGGCGATAAAACGCATCATCGATTACCTCGCTTTCATTTTTCTAAAAAAGGGACTGCCTCCCCCGCTGTCTCACAGCGCAGGACGGACAATCCCTCTCACCATTTCTATTGCAAAGATCCGTCCCTACCTCTGGATCCTCTGGAGAAACTGGCGCGTACGTTCTTCCTTCGTGTTCAGGAAAAGCTCCTGCGGCGTTCCCTGTTCCAGAATCTTGCCTTCATCGAAGAAAGCCACCTGATTTGATACTTCGCGGGCAAAATTCATCTCATGAGTGACGATGATCATCGTCATTCCGTCTTTCGCGATAGAACGTATCACATCCAGTACTCCGCCTACCATCTCCGGATCCAGCGCCGAAGTTGGCTCATCGAAAAGCATGACCTTCGGACTGATCGCAAGAGCCCGGGCGATACCGACCCTCTGCTGCTGTCCTCCGGACAGCTGGTGGGGATAGTACCCCGTACGGTCTCCCAGACCGACGCGGTTCAGTTCATCGAGAGCGATTTCTTCTGCTTCTTTCCTGTCTTTCTTCTGGACGACCACCAGCGCTTCCATGACGTTTTCCAGCGCAGTCCGGTGCTTCAGGAGATTATATGACTGAAAAACCATCGCCGTACAACGGCGCAGATTCAGAATATCCGCTTTGGAAGCCCGGGCCGCGTCCACTCTGATGTCATCGAGAATAATCTCGCCCTCGTCCGCCGGCTCGAGAAAATTGATCGTGCGAAGAAAAGTCGACTTCCCCGAACCGCTGGCGCCGATGATACTCACGACCTCGCCGTCCTGAACTTCCAGATCGACGCCCTGCAGCACATGATTCTCTCCGAATGATTTATGAATGTTCCTGAGCTGTATCACTGACCGCCACCTCCCGATCCAGAATATTAAATTTCTTTTCCAGTTTTCTGACGATAAATTCAAAAATCAGGCAGATCACCCAGTAAAGCAGCGCCAGACCGATATACGCTTCAAAAAAGCGCATGTTGTTTCCGGCGACTACCTTCGCTTTTCCCATCATATCCATAACTCCGATAGCGTATGCCAGCGACGTCGCCTTTACCAGATTGATAAAACTGTTTCCCAGATTCGGGATCGCCACGATCATCGCCTGCGGCAGAATAACGCGCCGCATCGTCTGCGCTCCGGTCATCCCCATAGAATGAGCCGCCTCGATATCTCTGCGGTCTACAGAGAGGATGGAAGCGCGGATCGTCTCCGCATTGTATGCCGCCTCATTGAAAGAGAATGCCGCAAATGCGAAGATGATATTTGAAATGCCGCTGATGTTAAACTCTGTTCCGAAGTTATAGTTAATGACTCGCAGCAGCATCGGTATCCCGTAATAGGATAAAAAGAGCTGCACCAGCAGCGGAGTCCCCCGGATAAAGGAGATATATACTGTCGCTAACTGAGCCAGCACGGGAATCTTCTTTATCCGCAGCACCGCCAGAATAAAGCCGAACAGCAGACCGAGCAGCCCTGCGATCAGAGTGATCAGCATCGTAATCGGAATACTCGGAATGATGGCCAGGATAGAATCCCAGATGACAGAAGGTTTAAATAACTGTTCCATTGATCTGCCGTCCTTCCATTAGTTTTTCGGTATATAATCTTCCCCGAAATACTTGACGCTCAATTCGGAAAGAGAACCGTCCTCCTTCATCGCAGCGATCTGTTCGTCGAAGAAATCGCGCAGGTCTGTGTTCGTCTTTGAGAACAGAAGCCATGCTTCCGGTTTTTCAATATCGTCGGCATTCGGAATATCGTAGACGTTAAAATTATAGCCGTATTCCTGCGTCACGCCGGACACATATGTCGTATTATAGATACACGCATCGTAACGGCCGTTGTTCAGGTCGATCAGCGCCGCACTGGCATCTGCGTCAGTGTACTGTATATCGATCGGATTGTCCGGATGTTGTTCATTGTAGGATTCCATAAACAGCGCGTTCGCGCGGCCCGCTCCCGCAGGGACCTTTTTGCCGCCCAGGTCCTCCACTGTTTTAATCTCCGTATTTCCCTCCGCTGTGATCAGCGCGATCTTGCTGCGGAAGTAAGGTTCGGAACTCAGCAGGTATTTCTCCTCGCGTTCCGGTTTTTTGGAAATATTGCCGACGATCAGGTCATAACGGCCCGCGTCCAGACCAACGAACATCGATTCGAATTCCGTGATCTCGAAATTGAGATCGATATTGTTTTTTTCGGCGATATGCTTGAGCATATCGACCTCAAGGCCGGTTAATTCTCCATTTTCATCCTGATAATTAAAAGGCTTCGGAGAAGCGCTGATTCCCACCGTCAGAGATTTGAGCGCCGAATCCCCGTCGGACGAGGTATTTTCGGCCGAACCGCTGCCGCCGTTTCCGCAGGCCGTCATACCGAACGTCAGTATGATAACCATGACAGCGAGAAGAATCTTCTTATAGCTCTTCTTCATAAAATCTTCCTCACTTTCCTGTAACTTAGTGCCGATATTCCCCGCCTTCATAGGCGGCGGATTCTATCTCTGATTTTGATTAGTGCAGTCTTTGCTGATTCGCAAATTACTAAAAATTATACTCCGTTTCTTTGCCGCTGTAAAGTGGTATAATGCCGAAAATAATTCTCACTCTGCCACAGAACCGAAACTTCCGTATTTTCCGTACCACCCCCGTCCCCGGGTCCACTATATTTACGTCCGGCGTTCTACATTGAGCCCAACCTTTTCAGCCTCCCGCAGAAGACACCGGTTTCCGTCATTCATCTCACCGAATTCCTCGTCTTTCAGACAGCAGATCACCCTGCCGCAATTCCTCATTATCCGAAGCGCCTGTGCGTATGCTTCTTCACCGATCCGTTCGTAAGCTCTTTCAGGGACTACACAATCCGCAAGCATACGCGCCAGTTCATAATCGATATCGTTTCGATGCAGGACTCCCGCCGCGAAAGGGATGCCTTCCCGCTGAAGCTGCCGGAAAACAGATGCTCCGCTGCCGCCTCCGGCGATGACAAAGACTTCCGGCGTACCCGGCTTGCCTGCATCATTCGCAGCCGAAACATCAGCTGCCGGGCTCCTTTCCCCCCATTTTCCCGCATCCCGCTTTATCTCTACAGAACCGAAAATCTCACTGTAATATCCATTGTCCAAATCATACAGCCTTCGGATATATTCTTCTTTAAAAATTTCCTCTGGCGTCCCGTATCGGTCCGCATACTCGCCTTTCACACACAGCACATAATCTGAGACTTTCTGCGCCAATTCCAGCTCGTGAAGGGACAGAATCACCGTTACAGCCTGCTCTCTCACTAGACGCCTCAAAATCTGCAGCATGGCGAGCTTATGCTTGATATCCAGATAAGATGTAGGTTCATCCAAGAGGATCAATTCCGGTTCCTGACAGATCACTCGGGCCAGCAGAACTCTCTGCTGCTGACCGTCGCTGATAGTTCGAAAATCCGCATCGGCATAAGACTCCATATTTACGATTTTCAAAGCCCGGCGCACTCTGAGACGATCTTCTTCCGATAAAATTCCCAGTCTGCCGGTATAGGGGTAACGGCCTGCTGCCGCCATATCCGCGCAGGTCATCAGCTCCGGCCGAACCCGCTCGGTCAGAACGACAGACATCTCCCTGGCCAGCTGCTTACGGCCGATGGATTCCGTATTCCGGCCGTCCAGAAAGACAGTTCCGCCTATTTTCTGCAGCTGTCCTGCGATACTCCTTAAAATCGTGGATTTGCCTCCGCCGTTAGGACCGATCAGCGTCAGAATTTTTCCCCGTTCCAGCGAGATATCGATATCCCGTATCAGGGGCTTTCCGTCATATCCCACCGACAGACCTTCCGCCGTGAAATAATAATGTCTCCTGTTCTCATTCATGCCGTCTCATCCTCGCTTTTTCCGCTGCTATTTTCCCTTCCGTCGGGCGTTCCGATAAGCCAGACTCTGATCAGAGCGTACAAATAATTCCAATACGGCGCCGGGGGAGCAAATGCTCCCCCGGCGCCTGTTATGACAAAATAAAATTCTCGATTCTCCATCGTTCCTGCACATTTTCCACAGTTTGCCGAAACTTCCGCGTCCGCGCCGCCGGATGCGGGATCAGCTCTCTCTGCGCCGCCGAACCATAACCCAGATCACCACCGGCGCGCCGAAAATCGCCGTTACCGCGCTGATACTCATTTCCGTAGGAGCAAAAACCGTCCGGGCGATGAGATCACAGAACAGACAGAAAACCGATCCTCCGAGAAAACATGCCGGAATGATCAGAATCGGCTTCGCCGTATTCATCATATGCCGAACTAAGTGAGGAACGGCGATTCCCACAAAAGACACCGGTCCTGCGAAAGCTGTGACACAGGCGGAAAGAATGCTGGAAAGCAGGATGAGAACCGCCCGAAACACTCGGACGTTCACACCCATATTCTTAGCATAATCCTCGCCCAGCTGATAAGCGGAAAGCGGCTTCGAACAGAAAAACACGCCCAGCGAAGTTAAAATCACAGATACCGTCATCACTCCCGCATTCTCCCAGCTGATCCCGGAAAAGCTTCCCATCGACCAGTTGTGCAGATTGACGATATCCGCGTCGTCAGCGAAAGTCACGATAAAATCGGTGATCGCAGAACAGATATATCCCACCATAACGCCGCAGACCACCAGCAGAGACGACGTTCCCACCTTTCCGGAAATCATCAGTACAAAAAACATCGTAATCAGCGAACCGGCAAACGCGGATAAAATGAGCACCCACGATGAAGACTCCAGTCCCCGCTTCAGCAGAAAGATCATGGTCAGAGCCACCGTCATCTTCGCGCCTGAGGAAATTCCCAGGACAAACGGCCCGGCGATGGGATTGCGGAAAAAAATCTGCATCAGGAATCCCGCCAGCGCTAAAGCGCCGCCCAGCACCGCGGCGGCGATAATCCGTGGAAGACGGATTTTCCATACGATGCCGTACTCCATCTCATCTCCGGAATGAAAAAACAGAATCTCCGCGATTTCCTTTACGGAGAGATCCACGCTTCCCGCATTGATATTCCACAGGAAAAAGATCAGAAAAAGCAGCGACAGTACGCCGTAACAGATGATATACCGGATATACTTGTATCTTCCTGTCTTCTCTTTCGGCATCATACGCTGCTCCTTTATCTCAGAAATCCCCGCACTCCGCAGAATCAGTCTGCGCCGGCAGCTTCCGTATTATCCCTGCCTGACAATCATATAAAAACTCACTCCAGCCTGTACAGAAACTGCATTCCGTCTTCCTTCCCGCTGAACATCTGATACAGATCGTACACCATCGTTCCGGCCTCCGACGTTTCCTGATACATATTTTTTCCCGTACAATATACGTTTCCGGACTTTACTGCCTTAAAGTCTTCCAGCAGCTCGCTCTTTCCCAGCAGCTGATCGATGGTTTTCAGTTCTCCGCCCACGGTGGAATTATAGATCAGATAATCCGCCTCCCGGGCCGCAGCATAAAAATCCTCCATCTGAATCGTCACCGTCGTCGTCGCTTTCCCGTCGTCGCTACCCAGATCGTCGAAGATATACCGGCCTCCGGCCAGCTCGATCATCTTCGATACATAATCGCCTGATTTTCTCACATTGACTGCGCCGTTTGAGGTGATATAGAAAAATGCCGTCGTCTTTTCCCCCTCTCCCGGCTCGGTCTTCGCCAGTCTGACTGCGGTTTCCATCTGATCCGCCTGCTCCTGAAACGCAGCTTCCGCCTCCTGCTCATGCCCGGTCAGGACGCCGTACAGTTTGATCCATTCGCTGCGCCCGAGAGGATGCTGCTCATAACTGGAATAATCCACCAGAACGGGAATTCCGCTGTCCTCTAACTGTTCCTTGACCTCCGGCGTGTGAAAAATCATAGTGGATTCCACCGCCAGGGCGCATTTCTCTCTCAGGATCAACTCATAATCCGGCATATTATATTTTCCCGCATAGAGAAGCCTCCCCTCCTCCATCGCATCTCGGACTTCTTCGATATACCAGCCGGAAGATTTCGTTCCGGTAAGCGTCACCGCATCCATCGCGCCCATTTTGCAAAAATGATCCATCGCCGCGGAAGCCGCCAGATAAATGCGGTCTACCGGCCCCTGCAGCACAGTGATTTCATCGGCGAGACCCTCCGGACGCTCCGTTCCCTCGGGAAACATGAGAAAACAACTGCCGTCGGAAATCCGGATCAGCCTGCCTCCATTGCTCAGATAATCCACAGAAAACTCCGAAGCATAAGAAAGCTCCATACTGCCGGCGATTTCCAGCCCGCCCAGATCTGCTTCAGAAACAGAAAAACATTCTTCCGCCGAAAACTCTGCGCTCTCAGAGCATCCCGATAAAAGGACGAACGAAAGAGACACGATAAGCAGAACCGCAAAAACAGCCCTGCATCTTTGGTCGATCCTCTCTGTAATTTTTCTTTCTTCCGGCCGCTTTTTCAGAAATATCACTTTCCTCTTTCCACCTTTCGCTGTGTCTGCCTCTCTTTTATAGCGTTCCTTTTCGCCAGCCGTACCAGCCTCTAACGCGACATAACAGTCTTTCACATCCGTTGCAATTTCAGCTGCATTGCTTATTCCCTATACGCAATTTTTGTATTCTCAGAGCTTATCTCGTTTTTTTCTTCGCTGCAATTCTGCGTCCGGCGATCACGCCTATGACAAGTCCCGCAAAGATGAGAACCGCTGCTCCCGCGATAATCAACGGAGAAACGCTTTTATCCCGGGCGCTCTCTTTCGCTCCCCGTTCTGCCGTCTCATCCGGTGTAATGCTGGAGGAATCAAACCGCAGCTGATATTCGATTTCATGGGGCGTGCTCATCGCGGTAGTATCCGCGGTGACAGAAAAATCCTCATCAAAGACGCTGACCGGTATTTCAAATACGGAATTTCCCTCCGTATTGACCGGCTCGTAGCGAACTCCGTCCACGACCATGTAATCATAATTGGGACTGCTCCATTCGAGCCTTACCGTCGCCTGCCCGTCTTTGATTTTCAGTTCCGCAGGACTGCTCACCGAAGCCTTTCCGCTTCCGCCGAGAAGGGTCACGCCGATGCGGTAAAGACCGTCGGAAAAGCCGGCGAGAACGGAATCACCACCGTTTGCCCCTTCAGAATGCCCCGTTCCGCCGCCCTGGCCTGCAATATTTTCTTTGGGAATCCGGTCTGAAAGAAAGACGATATCCCGGTCATACCATTTCTCTTTTCTCGTGCTCCACGCCGCACATTTCACCTTCCGGTCGAGAGCCTCTACCGGAACTTCGTAAGTATAAGCTCCGTTCTCGTCCTCCTGAAATGGGATATAGCTCGAGGATTCCGCCAGGACCGCCTCCTCACCGGTTCCCATAAAGAGTTTTCCGTAGCCTTTTCCGCTGAGAGTCAGTACAGCGGACATTTTTCCGTCCTCTACCGTCAAAACCGCTTTGACGATGCGAAACATGGACGAGCTGGAGTCTACGTCGATCTCATACTGACCGTCGTCCACCTGTTCCCCTGAAATCGCTGTCATTTCCTCGCTTCCGACTTCCTGAGGAGCGGCCATCTCATCGGCTCCTGCCACCTGAGAGGAACCGCTTTCAGCGAAAGAAGGAAAACATATCGCGAAGATCAGCGATACCGCCAGTAAGATCGGCACGACAGCAGATAATTTACCTTTCACCATGACAGAACCCTTTCCGATTTGAATGATATCCTTGCATTGTTCCTGCTTTCCGTTCCGCTGACCGGCATACCGGCCTCTCCTGCATCCCGGCGCAGATCAGCGGATACCTTTTTCTCCGCCTCTATGACAGACTGTCCACAGCCGCGCGGATATGGTCTGTATAGATGTCCTGAATTCCCTCGAACTCACCCAGGCCTTTGAGAACACATTCCACCTCATAACCGGATGCCTGCAGCTGAGATTTCCAGGAATCTTCCTCATCTCCCGCCATATCGTTATTGGCATGGTCTCCTGCAACCACCATCAGCGGTTCGAGAACAACTCTGCTGTACCCCTTATCTTTCATAGCGGCCATCACATCTTCGAGCGTCGGCTCTGCCTCTACCGTACCGATATAATAGGCATCTTTACCCATCGCAGCGAGCGTCTGCTGCATCTTTGCGTAAACCTGATTAGAATCCGCTTCTGTCCCGTGTCCCATAAAACAGATCGCCGTCTTACCGTCATCATAAGAAGATGTCTCCGACGTGATGGTCTCCGCTACCGCGCGAAAATCCTCTTCACTTGTCAGCAGAGGTTCGCCCAGTGCGATCTTTTCAAACTTATCTCTATAGGTCTCCAATTCTTCCTTCAGATCTGTATATTCGTAACCGTTCATCAGATGCGTCGGCTGCACGATCAGCGTTTTTATGCCGTCTGCGACGGCCCGGTCGAGCGCCTCCGTCACATTATCGATTTCAAGATTATCCCGTTCTTTCAACTTATCGATGATGATCTGACTGGTAAACGCTCTTCTCACTTCATATTCCGGAAACGCTTCTGCCGCTGCGGTCTCTATGGCTCCTATCGTCTTATCCCGGCTGTCATTGTAACTTGTCCCGAAGCTGACGATGAGAATCGCCTGATCACTGTTTTTCGCTCCGTTCTCCGCGCTTTCTGCGGAATCATTATCCTGCGCTCCGCCACCGCACCCGGACAGCACCATTACTGCTGCAAGAAGAGACAACAAGACGACAGATAACTTTTTCATTTTCATTTCACCTTACCTCCTGAAATAAAAGCTGACTCATACTTCGGACTTTTTCACCCCTTCACCGCACACCGTTGGGGCATGTCCGGCATAACACCGGCCGAAAATACTCCTCCGGGCGGGAAAATAGGAACGCCGCTCCACTCCTTCTCTGAGTGAGTGATTCCCCGCTGTCCCGCTGCAGCGGGACAGACCGATTCTGTACAATAAAAACAGGATAATACGCGGCAATAAAAAAGCCCTTTTAACGTCAGTAAAAGGGGGTACACGAAAAGCGGCGGACAAAAACCTGCGCAGGAATCACAATCACAGTCTGCGCTGAGCTTCTGTTCACCTGATTTTAGCGTACGACCAGTTACTCGTGGCCTGAGACGGCACGGCCGCCTCTGTACAAACGACAGGCAGGTCTCCTGACTCAGAGGTCTTTGCAGACACACATCCTTCCCGGTCTCCCAGTGGATTTCCGCCGCAGCGGCCGGTATCCGCTCGCTCAATACAGTGACGAGTTCGCGCGGGACTCTCACCCGCTTCCCTTTTCAACAGCCCGCGGATTCCGTTTACTTTTTCGGTTCTCCGCAGCTGTCACCTGTCATTTTATCTATTTGCGCATCTCACAGAACCCGATATCCGGTCTGCACATCCGCAGCGGCCGATGCCGGCGGTCTCCCTGTGTCAGTACCAGGCTGCCGCCCTCTGCTGTATGTGCCTTTGCAGACCTATATCATTCCGATTCAGCGCTTTTATCATGATAACACACATCCAAACATGTAACAAGTTATTCATCGCAAACATCAGACGGATCCGCCGGCGTCCGGTCTGAAATCTCATGCGTCGTTTTTGCTGATGACCCTGCGCCGCAATCCGGCGCGCCGTCTCCGACCGCACCCTGTTCGCCCCCGTTCTCATGCTCCTGTTTTACCATATTTCTGGCCTGATCGTAAAGAAAACGCTTGCGGTACTTCATGCCCGCATATCTCTGAATTTTTCTCAGATAAATGACATTATAAATCCCGCCTGCGGCGCCGGCCACCGGTATCCCCTGCAGAAATTTCATATACAAAAGCTCTTTCGACAACTCCGCCGCCGTCTTTTTAATTTCAGATTTCTGATCCCATCCCTCCGGCAGTTTTCGTTCTCTGATAAAACAATCGGCTTCCCGATTAAGCTGCTCCAGATCTTCGCCGTAAATAAAAGCTCCCCGGATCAGCAGAAGAATCCAGCGGCGCTCCTCATCTGATTCGTAAGTATACCCGTAATTCAGCGCGAGTTCATACATATTCTTCAGCACGACTGCGACAAAGATAGGAATGTCTGGAAGACCGATACCCAGGATTCCCAGGCCGATTCCCTCTACGCTGCTGACCGCCAGATTCTTTGCTCCCGCTCTGCCCGCGTTTTTTGAGAAAGCGCGCAGTCCTTTCGCTCCCTTTTTTACACCGATCGCATAGGAATTGATTTCATAAGCTTCCTTCATCGCTTCTTTGCGGTACGTCTTTTCAATGACAGCGGTCCCTCTGTGAAAAACCAGCGTAAAGGCCTTGCTGAAAGCCGCGTCCAGCGTCGCCTGCAGCTTTTCCGGCACCTTTTGCTCCAGCATCCGATTCAGTGCGCTGTCCTTTTTCTCTTTCTGCTCCGCGAAAAATCGTTCCTCTTTTTTCTTTACGATATCCCATTCTTTTTTCAAAGCCCGCTTTTGTTCTAAATCTGTCATACCGATCTGCCCCTTTCATTCCTCTGCGGCTCCGCCCCCCCGTACCGGACTGCGGCTTGCGGACGTCCCCGCTCCACCTGCGGATCCCCGTCCGATCCAGAACAGAGACTGTTATCATACCGCCTGGTTACAACACACCGACGATCCCGGCACAGCGTCCTCCGACCATTTCTGCACCTTTTAATTCCAGTTAGAGATTCCAACCCTCACAGAAATCCGGAAACAAAACCCGCCGTCTGACTGATAAAGGCTGAAAACACGGACTGATCCTGACTTGCCGGAGGGCTTCTCCGTATGATTGCCAGTCTCTCAAAATACGAAATGTGCTTTTCTTACTATTACAATACCCAATTTTGCTTTGTCCGTCAAAACAAAATAAATATATCCTTCGGTCGGTCAAAAAGACCTTTTCTGTCTGACAAATATACCAAAAAGCCCCTTAAACCGAAAATATTTCGGTTTAGTAATTTTATTGATTTTCATACATATATTGTAAAACAGCCCGATTTTTCTCTCATTTCATCGTCCTGCACACCCTGTTTTCGCCATTTTTCTTCAGCCCGGAAAGCATTTCTCCGCGCTTTTTCATTTCGTCATTTTTTCTTTTTGGAAGTTATTTACATCCGCTGGAACCCCCATAACCATGGGAATTATTACAGTTATATGACAGAAAAAAATTTTTTCAAAAAACACACAAAAAACACTTGCTTTTTATCTCTAATAAGTTTATATTTATCTTGAACTTATTATTCGTTTTAACTCATTTCAAGTTTCAACTTCAAGAGCAACTTATGCCGAAAGTTGCTCTTTTCCATTTTTTGTTAGCGAATTTTTAAGATATTTTCTTCATTTCCTTAAGAAATTCTTAAATTATTTCGGTTCGGATTTCTGCCTTTTTATGCATTCTGACATCAGACGGCTTTCAGATCTGCGCAGCGGATTCACCAAACAGATTATCGTATCTCATTTCCTTCTCCTCGTCACCGCGTCATATTGAATTTACCCATCCATTTTCAGCGTTTCTTTTTGTGCAGAAATACAAAAAGGACAGAAAAACACGTCTGCAGATTCTCCGCCAGATCCGGTAGATGAGCCGGCATATACCGGCAGATCAGCACGAAAAAAGGATCCCTTCCGGGATCCTTCTGAGAAATCGTTCTCTTATTTTTCTTCCTTTACCTTGATCTTGGCAGCCTTGCCTGTTCTCTGTCTCATATAATTCAGCTTAGCTCTTCTTACAGCGCCGCGCTTTGTCACTTCGACTTTTTCGATCATCGGAGAGTGAATAGGGAAAGTCTTTTCCACACCTACGCCGGAAGAGATCTTTCTGACGGTAAAGGTCTTGCTCAGACCGCCGTTCTGAATCTTCAGAACGAAACCTTCAAACATCTGGATTCTTTCTCTGTTGCCTTCCTTGATCTTGATGTATACCTTTAAAGTATCACCAACGCCAAATTCAGGAATATCATCTCTCTTATAATCCTGTTCAATTGCTTCGATAATGTTCATCTGTAATCCTCTTTCTCTCGAAACGTTCTTGATATGAACAGAGACCTCTTCGATACTGAAAATATACTATTCTCAGCTCCGTCTCTGTGCGCGCCCCGTGCGCGCCATATCAGCGGACCGCCCGTAATACCGCATTATGTTATCACAAATTCATAAAAAAATCAATCTTTTTTTATTCGTGTTCTTTTGCTTTTTCAGTTTTTTTTACAATTTAATCTTGACTTCTGCGTCGTGTTCTTTTGCACCCAGATTTTTCTGTCTGCAGTCCGTATCACCGCAGTCCTCCTAAAAAATGATCTTTCCGAAACTTCGCCAAAACCCGTAAGCCGCCCTTGTCTCCCTTTTCCATATCCGCCGTTCAGGCTCTCGGATGAGTTTTATCATAAACCTCTTTGATCCGGTTTTTCGTCACCGTCAGATAGATCTGCGCTGTCGCTGCATCCTCATACCCCATGAGCTCCTGAATCGACTTGAGATCGGCGCCGTTCTGCACCATATGTACCGCAAAGGAATTCCGGAGAATCTGAGGCGTCAGTCGTTTCTCCACACCTGCCCCTTTCGCATAAGTGCGGACAATCTTCCACAATCCCTGCCGGGTCAGACGTTCTCCGTGATAATTCATGAAGATATACTCCTGCGGAGATTCCTTTCTGCTCGCATCTCGGTCATCTGCACTCTCTGTGCCGGACATCTCCTGTTCTGCTCTCCTCCTGAGATAGGATTCGAGCAGCTTCGGCCGCGATTCGTCGAGATAACGCTCCAGAGCCTCCCTGCAGGGGCGCCCCAAAGGAATAATCCGCGCTTTTCCGTATTCGCCGGTACAGGTGATAAACCCGATGCGAAAATTGACATCGCTCATGCGCAGGCTGGAAATCTCAGTGACCCGGATCCCGGTGCCGTACATCATCTCCAGAATCGCGCGGTCACGAAGCCCTTTCACCGAATCATCCGGCGCGTTTAAAATGGCCTCTACCTCCTGTATCGACAGATATTCAATTTCCTTTTTCTCCATCCTTGGCGGCCTGATATTTCTCGCCGGGTTTTCCTCCAGAATACCCTCTCCGGTGAGATAGAGACAATAAGACCTCACCGATGCCATTTTCCGGTGAACCGTAGACGCCGCCCTGCCGCTGTTTTTCAGCTCAAAAGCATACGAAGAAATATCCGCGCCGGAAATTTCTTCGGCACAGCCGATGCCCCGCGACGAAAGATAACGATGAAAATCCGCGATATCCCGTCGGTATGCCGACAGCGAATTTTTCGCCATGTTTTTCACATTCTTCAGATAATCCGTGTACATTTCCAGATAAGTATCCATAAACTCTTCTCCGACTCGCTCCGCAATCTCATTTTCATTCTTTTATCATATCAGAAATCTGCAGAATCTGCATCTGCTCTTCTATTCCAGCGGTTCAAATCTGTATCTTTGGTCTGCATCAGGATATTTTTCCCGATCCACCTCACTCATAAACATTTCATAAGGCCGCACATACACCAGATAATCTCCGTACAGCTGTTGATACACCACCATCTTCTCATCCGTTTCCGAATGAAGAGCCACCGTTACGATCTGGTACAGCCTGTCCTTAAAATGCCGATATCTCCTGCCCGGAACCGGTTCGCGTCCCTTCTGCGGATTTTTTCTCTCTCCTACCGTGCAGAAGTCCTCTGAAGATTCCCGGTTTTCCGCATTTCGTTTTCCGTCAAATAACAAAGTCTGATCCGTCATCCTATCCTTTTTTCCTTTCTCTCTTCCCGCGCTCCGTCTTCCGAAAAAAACTCTGCCGGATATTCAGCTGTCAGCAGATCATTCATCGAAATGATTTCACCGGTCGTCCTGAAAATCGATTCCCACGAACCATACAGCGGCCGCGCTCCAGCGCAGAGTTCCTCTGTCCGCACTCTGCCGGTTGTACTCTTGATATACTCTTCGCCTGATTTTCTGCCGGTTTCTCTGTCTTACGGCAAACCGGCTTTTCCGCCGGAAACTACATACATATCATCAATAAAAGCGGCACGGTGACAATCGACATCACCGTAGTGATAAAAACCGTCTTCGCCGCCAGTTTCTCATCTCCGCCATATTCAGTCGCGAATAAAACACTGGTATTTGCTACAGGCATCAGAATCAGAATATAGACGACACTCAGAATAAATTCATCTGAGATACACAGCTTCAGTACCGGCCACAACAGCAGAGGCACAAACACCTGTTTCACCAGTGAATAAAAATAGACATGCCAGTCGCTGAAAATCGATTTCAGTTCCATCGTCGCCAGCGTCGCTCCGATTAAAATCATTGCGAGAGGCGTCGTAATGCCTCCGACGGACGAAACGACAGCGCGGATATCCTGCGGAAACGGAATATTCATAAAATATACGACAATCGACATTACCGATATACTGACACCCGGCGACAGAAGATTTTTCAGCTTGAATTGTGCCGCGCTCTTTTTAACCCCTGACTTCCGTCTCATCCTGTTTTTTTTCATCTTCGGCTGACCGCTCTCCTGCACCTGCATTCCTTCGGAAAGATGCTCCGGAGCCCCGGCTTCGTAATTTTCCGGTTCCTGAATCCCCGTCAAATTATCCGCCCGGCCCACATTCATCATTACCACTCCGCAGGTAAAGACCGATATATTAAACAATACGTTGACGATAGCCGCATAAAAAACCGCCTTCTGACCGAACAGAGCATCCATCAGTGGAAATCCCATGAACCCGATATTGGAGTACGTCATCATAAACGCGTATAATCCCCGGTCCCTCCCGGGCAGGCGCATCAATTTCACTATCACAAAACTGATCACCGGCAGCGCCGCATACACGATCACACCGATCACAAAGACCTGAGCCACGCCTCCCGGATCGCGTTCAGAATCCGCCTCCAACACCGAAGAAAAAATCGTAGCGGGCAGCGTCACATTTAAAAGCAGCTTCGTCAGCTTCTTTATAAAATCATGATCCACCAGCTTCACTTTAGAAAGAAAATACCCGAGAAACATGATGATAAAAAACTGCAGCATCTGATGCAGAATAATTCCAATTTCCATAAAATACAATATTCCTTATACACAAGTTACTCAACCCTGAAAATATTTCAGGCCGTTTTTTCAGATCTGAATCATCTGTCTGCCGCCTGCTGCACAGCCGTCTGATCCCTCTTGTAATCCTATCCAGAACACCGGGCGGAGAGATCATTTAAGATCCCTCCGCCCGGTGCAGTCAGCTATACTAATCACTCAATCTGCAAAATGATAATAAAAAATGAACGAACAATAAAAACTATCGAATAAAATTCGTCTTTCTCGGCGGCTCTGCTGCCGGAGCCTCCAAACCTGCCGCATCGATGCTCCTAAGCATCCAGACCATATGATCCGCCAGCGTCCGCATTGTCTGCAGCCCCTCCTCATCCTGCAGCGCTTCCTCCGCACAGGTTCCATGGATCGAATTCCAATACTGAGAGGAAACCACCGGCATTCTGCTGATAGTAAAGTACTTATTGATTCTGTCGAAAGTAGCGCTGGCTCCTCCCCTTCTGCAGCTGACTACCGCTGCACCCGGCTTGCGGGCATATCTGCCCTGAGAAGCATAAAAAGCGCGGTCCAAAACAGCGCAAAGCGCTCCATTGGTACCTGCATAATACACCGGAGAACCGATAATAATCCCATCCGCCTCTAACATCTTCTCCATCAGCGGATTACAGACATCATCATTAAAAGCACATTTTCCCAGCTTAGCACATGCGCCGCACGCAATACAGCCTCTCACAGGAGCAGTCCCGATATGAAAAATCTCAAAATCGACACCGTGCTTCTTCAATTGTCCTCCGACCTCCGAAAGCGCCGTATAAACACATCCATTTTTATGAGGACTTCCATTTACCAGCAATACTTTCATTATCATTTCCTCCTGTTCCTCTTATCCTTACCATCTCTGAAAATTCACTTTTCTGTCCTTAAATCAGCCTACCATCCATCGAACCGATCGGCCGTGTACGGCGACCGGTGCAAACCCGATCTGCATCGATACGACCGTTCGCCCTACTGCAATATTATTAATTATATACGTTTTCCTCCTCATATCAACAATTTCTTTTCTCATCACACCTCCCGCGCAAATCTAAAATAAATCTATACAATAAAAAATGGAACCGCAAACGCGATTCCATTTTTTTCAAACCGGCAACGCG